>Ga0306912_1000162_pt1 | contig 40487 bp, 33 predicted proteins | sample AntRauFillE10628_FD_190443 | JGI IMG/M metagenome (GOLD analysis project Ga0306912, IMG submission 190443) | Saline lake microbial communities from Rauer Islands, Antarctica - Metagenome Filla E10 #628 (v2) (version 2) | ecosystem: Environmental > Aquatic > Non-marine Saline and Alkaline >...
GGAATTTGCCCTAGGTCAGGGGCAAATTCAGAACTAAATCTTTTCAAGTAGTTACTTTGGTGAATGGATTGAGTGCCTGTTCTAGGAATTTGCCCTAGGTCAGGGGCAAATTCAGAACTAAATTCGCAATAGGTCCTTTGGACCTTTGCTCATTTAAAAATTTCTGCAATAGCTTTGGCGGTGGATTGGTGAGAGGCCGTGTTTTACTATTGCTTCACGGTGGGCTTTGGTGCCATAGCCTTTGTGTTGGGCAATGCCGTACTGGGGGTACTTTTTATCTTGCTCGAGCATATATCTATCTCGAGTAACTTTGGCCATTATTGAAGCCAGACCAATCACTGGCTCTTTCCCATCTCCCCCGATAATTGTTTCTTGAGTGAACTGTTCTGGAGCCTTGAGTGAGCCATCGAGCTTTATAGCGACATCAGCAGAATTGAGCTTGAGATCTTCCAATCCCGCCTCTATCGCTCGCACAATAGCCGGAGCGATTCCTTTTGCATCGATTGATTTAGCTGAGACTGACTTAACTGAATACTCAATCAATCCCTGTTTAGAAAGTTCTCTGACATTTTCAAAAATCACTTCCCGTTTCTTCTCACTAATTTTCTTTGAATCATTTACCCCCAGAACCAATTCCCAATCAAAATTCGCCGGAATCTTCACCAACCCCACCGTCACCGGCCCCGCCAGCGGTCCACGACCAGCTTCGTCTATCCCGATAATCCATTGCATGGAGCTAGTATACCAGATATTGACTTTTATATATTTATATGTATAATAAAATAGTTTGACTTTTGTCTTGAAAGGACCAAAATGAAACTTGCTCTTTCTGCAGCTCTGACGATTGTTTGTTCTGGACAGGTTCTCGCCGGAGCAAGCCAAGATGTGGTTGCTGACCGAATCGCAATACTCGGCTTGGATATCGCAGTCGCGGAAATCCGTGACCTGCCACCAGCAGTCTATTTTCTTCTCACAGAAGATGTGTGCTGGAAAGGTGACATCCCACTTTGTGGTATCAGTCGACAATAAGCAATCCAGCGCACCCCTCCAGGGTGCGCTTTTCAAATTTGGTTTTTGCTTGCTCGGATACTGATTTCATATTAACAAATGACTGTTCAATATTTTACCATGCGCCCAAATTTGAAACTAAGCGAGTGGTTTCTGTGTCCGCCGGGATTGCTTACCAAAATCTTGCAACCAGTGACACACTTGATTCTCCTGACATCGGTGAGATTGATCAATGGCTCCAGGCTGTTACCCGCTACTGGAAACTACAAATGGGCTTCATTCGTTAATACCGTGCCTCAGGGCAATACCCTAAGGTGCTTTTTTACTCTCTACTACGTAAATCTGAACAGAGTCCAACACAAAGAGAAATACGTCAGACATTGACTTTTTGTGTAAAATACGTATAATATAGAAAACCGAAAGCACTGGAGGAAATCATGCTTCGCTTCGTTCTTTTTACTATCTTTTGTCTACCTGCAGCCATCGCTTCGGCTGACCCTCTTTTCTTTCCGATTAACAACCCGTACTTCGGACCGCCAAGTGGGGGCTACTGTCAGCATCTCAATGCGCCCACGGTAGTTTCAGCTCAAGCCATGAAAGAAGCTGAACGGCAAATGAGCCTTATCTATCAGGTACGCAGTGAGACTGGCAAAAGGTTGGGTGAACAATACCCAGCTCGAGTTTTAACTGACACAGAGGAGCGTCGACTGATCGCTGGTTATGTGCTCCTGCACTGGTTCGCAAAATGGAAAGCTGTAGATGATTTTCATCATGCATACTCCATCAGGTTTTGGAATCAAAAGTACAACGATGTTGACATGGAATTGCTTTGGCATATTCTGCAGCGACCGTGCAGAGCAGGCAGTTAGACACGTATCGCAGAGCGCCCCGAAACTAGTCCGGGGCGTTTTTTTACCCTCAACTCCGTAAGATTGGCTACGGTACAGCGTATACAGAAACCTGTACCAGGTATTGACTTTTGTATTTTTATACGTATAATATGCACAGGCTCAAAAAAGGATACAGACTATGACCATGAATCGCACTTTCGCTTCGTCTATCGCTGCCGCTGTTCTTGTGTTGGCCACTGGTGCCAGCGCGCAAAGCTTCTCTACTGGCACAACCACAGGTGTCAGTAGCTACATGGGCACAACCACAAGTGTCAATGAGTACTCAAATCACCTTCAGAGTCAGGGTGAAACGTCCAGCTCCGTCACCATATGTGTCGGACAGACCTGCCCCACCACTGTCCCTGGCCGCATTATCTCAGAAAAGGCATGCGGCACCGATGAGGAGCTTGAAAACGTCGGTGGTTTTTACGTCCCACCTTGGGACACTATCGAAGAGACAGAGGTGTACAAAATCGAACATCGCTCAGTAAGTGTGACGTTTGCAGTTGATCCAGATCAAATGACGCACACCATTGAGCAAAGGCGGGTGACCCTACACGGCGAGCCTTACAGCTGTGTCGAGACCTTCAGCATAAGGTGACATCGGCCAGCTCAAGCGCCCCGGACTAGTTTCGGGGCGTTTTTTATTCTCAACTCCGTAGGATTGGCTACGGTACAGCGTATAGAGAAACCTGTACTAGGTATTGACTTTTGTATTTTTATACGTATAATATATGCAAGTTCACAAAACAAGGATACAGACTATGCGCACTTTCGCTTCGTCTATCGCTGCTGCATTTGTTCTGCTGGCCACTGGTGCCAGCGGACAGCACAGCTTCTCTTATGGCGGCACTACGAGTATCACCAGTTCCTTCACCCATTGCCCAGAAACCATCTGCGTTTCCGCTCCCGTTTTCCGCACCGTTACAGTCGCCGAACGCGACTGTTCCACCAACCAACGCCTTGAACAGGACGGGTGGACGGTAGAAAGTTATCGAGAAGGACTCAGCCACAGAACAGGCCTGAAATTCGCGGTAACCACCTTCGTCCACACCTTAGACTCGGCTGTTAAGCTCGAGCAAGAGTGGGACTTGGTTGAAGACACATCAGTCCACTGCGAGGAATCAATCTTCGTAGAAAGACAATAACCTTTGCGCCCCGGACTAGTTTCGGGGCGTTTCTACGTTTACCCAAATAGCAAACCCGGGTACTTTTTCTGTGTTCGCAGAGTAGCGTGCCCAGAGCGGTTTGTGAACATCAAAGCGTACAGAAAAAAGTGCCTGGGTTTGCTATACTGTCACCACCTATGGCGGAAGATACTGAAATTGAAAATACTCCCCTCCCAACACCAGAGTTTGTACATCTGCACGTGCACTCGATGTATTCCCTTTTAAACGCTGTACCGACCCCGAAAGAACTGGTGGCAGCTGCCAAAGCTGATGGACAAACCATGCTCGCCGTCACCGACGCCGGCACACTCTACGGTGCGATAGATTTTTATAAGCAATGCACCGCGGGAGATATCAAACCGATTATTGGCATCGACGCCTTTTTGGCCCCTCGGTCGCGCCATGACAAAGAAGTAAATATCGACAAGCCTCGGTCGCGCTTAGTATTACTTGCCAAAACATTCAAGGGATACCAAAATCTCATCAAGCTTATTACTCAAGCCAACACCGAGGGATTCTATTATCGTCCCCGCATTGACGAAGAAATGTTGGCTGAACTGAAAGAGGACCTCGTATGTATCATCCCCTCTTTTGCTGGTGAAGTCGCTCAAGCGCTAAAAGACAGTAATCCCGAAAAAGCGGCTGAACGCTTGGATTGGTACAAAAATACCTTTGGTGAGGATTGTTATCTGGAAATCTCACACCACCCAGAAATGTTTGGTCATAACGAAAATCAAGACAAAATAAAAGAACTGGCCAAAAAAACTGACACTCCACTGGTCGCTGCTCACGATGTCTACTACATCAAACCCGAAGACAGAATCGCGCGCGAAACGATGATCAAAATCCAGAGTGGTGGTGTAGTTGACCTGACTGCTGACCATGACGGTGCAGAGGACTTCTCATTTACCACCCAAGCGCAAATGAAAGAGTGGTTTGCTGATACCCCCGAGGCTTTGAGCAACACGGTAAAGATTGCTGAGCAATGTAATGTGGAAATCACTCTCGGACAAGAAGCCTGGGTCTTCCCGAACTACATCATTGACAGTGGTCGTGAACCAGATGAGGAGCTCAAAGTCACGTCCTACGAAGGGGTAAAGTGGCGTGGACTCGATGTCAACGACACGGAAGTAACTACTCGACTTGATTACGAACTAGAAGTAATCAAAAACAAAGGCTACGCCAAGTACTTCTTGGTGGTAGGTGATTTGCTGCGTGAAGCTCGAGAACGAGACATCTTGACCACCATTCGAGGCTCTGTTGCTGGATCACTCACTACCTATGTACTCGGCATTACCAATGTAAATCCATTAGAATACAAGCTCCCCTTTGAACGATTCCTCAACCCCGAGCGACCATCAGCTCCAGACGTCGACATGGACTTTGCTGATAATCGTCGGGACGAAATCATTGAGTACGCCAAGCAAAAGTATGGTGAAGATAAAGTAGCCCAGATTGGAACGTTTGGGACCATGATGGCCAAGGCGGCAGTACGAGACGTGGCGCGCGCACTTGGTCATTCCTACTCTACTGGTGACCGCATCTCCAAGATGATTCCTCTGGGTGCCCAGGGGATGCCCATGACGATTGATAAAGCTATCGACATCGAGCCCGATTTGGCTGAATTATATAAAAAAGATTCTGAAAGTCGCGAGGTGATTGATCTAGCTAAACAAATTGAAGGAAGAGTGCGACACCTGGGCGTACACGCAGCTGGCGTGGTGATTTCCCCAGAACCTCTTAATCGCTACGTGCCAATCCAAATCGACTCCAAGACGGGTAAGTTTATTACCCAATACGAAATGCATTCTGTAGGTGAAGATGGTGTTGGATTGCTCAAGTTTGATTTTCTAGGTATCAAAAACCTAGCGATTTTGGCAGACGCAGTAAAGAGAGTGAAAAAGATACGCAATATAGATGTCGACATCGAAGACATTCCACTCGACGACCCCACGACCTTTGCCATTCTCGCCAAAGGAGAGACCATGGGACTATTCCAGCTCAACGGTACCGGGATGACCTCTTTCCTCAAGCAGCTCAAACCCACCACCATCCACGACATTAACGCGATGGTGGCACTGTATCGTCCTGGACCGATGGAAATGATCCCGCAGTATATCGAACGAAAACACAATCCGGCTCTGGTTTCCTATCTCGACCCTCGTCTGGAACAAATTTTAGACCGCTCCTATGGCGTGATTACCTACCAAGATGACGTGATGATGATTTCTATTGAACTCGCTGGCTACAGCTGGTTAGAGGCTGACAAGCTCCGTAAGGCAATGGGTAAAAAAGTGCCTGAGATTATGGCGGCAGAGAAAGATAAGCTGTTCCAAGGTCTGATTGACCATGGAATGACCGCCCAAAAAGCCGAGCAACTCTGGGCCTTGATTGAGCCATTTGCCGCCTACGGATTCAACAAAGCTCACGCCGCATCGTACGGTCGAGTAGCCTACCAAACCGCGTACATGAAAGCGAATTACCCGGTTGAGTACATGTCGGCTGTGCTGACGGCTGACTCTGGCGACACAGAGCGTATCTCAGACTCTATTCATGAATGTGAAAGAATGGGTATTGACGTCCTCCCACCTGACATCAACGAGTCATTTGCTGACTTTTCAGTCGTGCCCGGGACACAAACCATTCGCTTTGGGCTAACAACCATCAAAAACTTCGGTGCTGGCATCACTCAAGTCATCATCGACGAGCGAAAAGCAAACGGTCCGTTTGCCTCGATGCAAGATTTTCTCACCCGTATTCATGACCGAGGCCTGAACAAGAAATCTATTGAGGCTCTGGTGTGCACTGGCGCTTTTGACAAGTTTGAACGACGAGGTCAACTCTACAACAATATCGACAACATGCTCGCCTACAACCGGGAGCAAGTGGCTGGAAAAGAAGCCAACCAAGACTCACTCTTTGGCGGCATGTCTGATGTCGACAACTTGGTTCTCCACCCCAGTGAACCTGTCTCAGTCACCCAAAAACTAATCTGGGAAAAAGAACTGCTCGGCGTCTATGTATCTGGACATCCACTCGATGCACACTCAGCCGAAGTAGCGAAGCGACCAAAGATTGAGCAAATAATTAACGGTCACCAAGGTACCACCGTTGTGACCACTGGTCTCATCGAACAAGTAAAAGAACTGTTGACCAAAAAAGGCGACCGAATGGCGTTTGTGAAATTAGCAGACCAAACAGACAGTATTGAGATGGTTGCGTTTCCTGAGTGCTATACCGACCATAAAGACCTGCTCATACCTGGTACGTGTGTGGCAGTGAAGGGTAAGTTTAATAAACGCAACGATGAGCCAAGTATCTTGATTGATAAATTAAAAGTACTTGCCACTTCAGAAACCATCCCTACCCCACTCCCAACTGAAGCCACGGCGTGATGATTGTAGCCAAGTTGTACACTCGTCGCAGTTGGCTCGTACAATACATTGATTCGGGGTGTAATAAGGTGTATCGCACATCCACCTCTGACAGCTGACATGCTCGACCACTCTAGAACGTGTGAGCATATACAGCGAAGCGAACGCCGTTGAAATACGGACCTTAGAAAACAAATCCTACCTTGTTGGATTAGCCGCCCAGGCGCACTTCAGACAGTGGTTTTTCTTTTGAAATGCAGAAAAATACTCCAATTAATTGGAGTATTTTGTCATACCTTCGTGAGTATATATTTGCCAAAATGGTGCACTACAGGTACGATAAAAAGAACAGAGATTGTGGCGACTACCAATCGTCAGAAGTGCGCTTCGAGGAAACTCCTAATCTGTAGCAAAGAGAGTCGTGTGGCATACCGCACGGAAACTCGGTGGAACCGCGAAGAGAGCAATCTCAATCGTCCGAGTGAGTATATGTTTTTCGTATATTCACTCGGGCGATTTTGTTTTGTAAGAGAGACCCCGGGAAAAGAAATCAGTACTATTAGACTCAACGGTTTCGCCTGATGGGCTGCAAATGTTTCGCTAAATAGCACAAATTTCTTTTCTCTAACTGAACAAATCCCACATTAGCCACTAGTCAGAATTTTTCCTGCAGTGTAGTGAAGAATCTACAGCACCGAAGGAGCGAAGCCGCTGATAAATGAACAAATGTCTGAAAGACATATTGTGAATTTAGTTCCGAATTTGCCCGTTCCTAGGGCGAATTCCTGGAACAGCAAGTATCATCTCATTATCAATTTATAATTTTATCATTATGGAAAAACAACTAGAACACAAACGACACACTCTCGCTCACCTCTTAGCTGCAGCAGTACTTGAACAGTACCCGCACGCCAAACTGACTCTCGGACCGGCGATTGATACCGGGTTTTACTATGATATTGACTTCTCGGCCGGAGAAGCGCCTGGAGAAAGCGACTTAAAAACTATTCAGAAGTCGATGAAAAAAATCATCAACAAATGGACAGACTTCTCACATGAAGAAGTGTCGGCAGACCAGGCCCGGGCAGTATTTACTGGAAATAAGTTCAAGCTCGAACTAATAGACGAAATCGAAAGTAAGGGTGAGCCGATCACTCTCTACACGGTCGGTGAGTTTACCGACCTCTGTCGTGGCGGACACGTCGAAAACCCAAAAAGTGAAATTGCTATGGATGCGTTTAAGCTCGAAAAAATCGCTGGTGCTTACTGGCGTGGCGATGAAAAGAATCCGATGCTCACCCGCATCTACGGTATCGCCTTTGATACCAAAGAAGAACTAGAAGCGCACGAAGAACAAATGCGACAAGCAAAAGACCGGGACCATCGCAAAATCGGGAAAGAACTTGACCTGTTTACGTTTTCAGAATTGGTAGGTCCAGGCCTTCCCCTCTTTACTCCCAACGGTACACTGATGCGCGACCTAATCGTCGACAAAATCATGGGTATTCAAGCAAAATACGGCTATGCAAAAGTGACGATTCCCCACATCACCAAGAGTGATCTGTACAAAACATCTGGTCACTGGGAAAAATTCGGAGACGATCTTTTCAAAGTAAAAGGCCAATCAGACGCTGAGTTTGTCATGAAGCCTATGAACTGTCCGCATCACACCCAGATATTTGATAGCAAGCCACGGTCTTATAAAGAACTGCCAATCCGCTACGCTGAGACAACTATGGTATACCGTGACGAACAGGCAGGCGAACTTATTGGTCTCGGTCGGGTGCGCAGTATCACTCAAGACGACGGGCATGTATTTTGTACTTTTGATCAAATAGACCAAGAGGTTGAAAATATTGTTCACGTCATTAAAGAGTTTTATGAATCTCTAGGCATGTATGAAGAAGGAAAATTTTGGGTATCGTTATCAGTCAGCGATCCAGCAGATCCAGATGGATATCTAGGAGACAAGGAAAACTGGAAAAAAGCGGAAGACATGCTTGAAAGTGTCGCCAAAAAACTCAACTTGCCGTACAAACGGGTTGAAGGAGAAGCAGCGTTTTACGGACCAAAGCTAGACTTTATGTTTTATGACGCCATCGGTCGCGAGCGTCAGCTTGCGACTGCACAGCTCGATTTTGTTATGCCCAAACGTTTTGGACTGCAGTACACCGACAATGAAGGCAGTAAACAACAGCCGGTCATGATTCACCGAGCAATTGCCGGCTCTTTGGAGCGCTTTATGGCAATCATGATTGAACACTTCGCCGGCAACTTCCCTCTTTGGCTTTCACCCACCCAGATTTCGGTTATTCCGGTCGCTGAAGCTCACAACCAATACGCTCGCACTGTTTACACAGCACTGGCAGAGGCTGGTTTCCGAGCTGAAATCGACACATCCAATGAATCAATGGGTAAGAAGATTCGTGCTGCCAAAAATATGAAGCTCCCCTACTTTTTGGTCATCGGTGATGCGGAAATTGACTCCAACACCGTTACGGTAGAGTCACGGGATACTGGACAATCTACCTCATTAACTATCATGGACTTTTTGATGAAATTAAATGAAGAGTCTAACGTATAAGAAGATGGAACTTGTACAGAAAAAGCCGGCGCAAATGCGCCGGCTTTTTCTGTTATACGTGATGCTTACGCACCAGCCACCTTCACTGCTTTCATAATAGACATCTTTACTGCAGACGATTCGTCTGTGTATGTGCCATCAAGAGCGCCAGTGAGAGCAGCAATCATTTCAGTGATTTGTTCATCTGAAAGATTTTTTGTTTCTTGGATTAGCATATCAGACACTGTAGTATTCTCACCTTTTCGGTTTCGGTATACAGCGTCTAAATCAGCAGCCGCATCAGCGAGTGCAAACATTGGTCGTTTACCAATCATTTCATACGCAGCGACAACGTTTCCAGTTACGATTGCCTCAGCTAGCGAACCGGTTCCAGCCGGTACAGTAGTAGGAGCAGTACTGTCTTGAAGTCCAGATATCGCACAAGCTTCGCATACACTTTGCATTCGTGCCTGATTCAATACCAGCCATCCGTCTTCTAGTGGATATGACTTTCTAGCCTCAGCAATCACTGTATCTAGAGTTTCTTCTCGCGCGAGCGAACTTTTTGTCGCAGTTACGAAATGTCGTACTGCATCACTAGATAGCAAAGCTTTTTGTGAGTGGGCTCTATTTTCAAGCTCGGTTGTCACGGTATCGGTTACTGGTTGTGCAGGAGCCGTCGTAGCCTGTGCTTTCATTACATCTTGTCCTGCTACTGGAATACCAGTTGGAAGATTTGCCGGAGCAGTCTGCGACGCTGTCACCTTTGACATAACTGAAGGAGCAAACACGTCTGGTCGAATAGATTCAGCTTGCTTCATTGCATCTTTATTGCTCGGAGCATTATCTGATGGAGTATAAGTTTTTATTGCTGATGGGACTACCCGATTACGGATAATCAATAGATAGGTAATGAAGAGTGACCAAGCTACCAAGAGCGCATAAAACAAGGTTGTCATAAACGGCCCAGCTTCAAAACCAGTGTATGGAACTTGGGTTAGTGAAATCCCGGTCACCAATGGTTGTTGGTCTCTGTCTTGCAACACTACTATCTCGTCTTCAACTTCTACCTCCACTTCACACTCTTCGTCTCGCGAACCTCGTTCTGCTGTCAGAATGTATTGGGTGTCCCGGGTTGGTGCTACTTTAATAGAGCCGTCAAAAAATTCTTCTTTGTCTCGAGCTAAGTATTCCCCGGTGGTAAAGATGAGATTACCTCGATTGTCCTCAATCGTTACCTCAGTCGCACGTGAGGTATCCCATCGCAAAGTGATTTCTTCTCCAGCTGTGATTTCATCGTCAGATACTTCAAGCTCACATCGTGGACTGGAAGACCCTCCACCTCCTCCGCCTCCAGAGGAAACGTCGACAGAAACAGGGCAGCTAATCGTTCGGTTTCCTTGAGTTGCAGTAAGGGTGTAGGTAATGTCATTGGACGGTGAAACTGATTCACTCCCAGAAAGCACGTTTTCGTTGATATGAGAGATTATTAGCGTATCTACATTTGATGTGCTCCAATTTAGCGTTGTTGAGTCTCCTCGTCGAATTGATGAGTCAGATACTGAGAAGTTGACATTGTTTTCACACGTAAATACTGGTAATGGATCAGCGACTGTAACGGGAGCCAGACAAGTGGTCTCATCTCCATTACTATCTGTGGCAGTAAGCTCGAACGTGGTGCCTTCAGTGACGTTTACTGTTCGATTTCCAGTCAACCCTACAGCTCCGATGGTCGGTGTAATTGAGACGTTACTGGCCTTGGTTACTTCCCAAGCCAGATTCACATTCCCACCTCCCACTGGTAACGAGCTTGGTGAGGCAGTGAACGACTGACATACAGGGACCTCATCTGCAGCGACAGTTACAGGTACGGAACAATCAACTGACTTATCTTCTGCGCTAATCACAGTGAGTATATATGTGGTATCCACTACTGGAGACACTTCACGCTCTCCGTCTACGTCTGTCTGCGCCCCCAGTCCGTTGTTCAAGAGTACTTGCACTGCGTTGGTGGTTTCCCACCGTAATGTAGCTGTTCCACCGACAGTGATAGTATTTGGAGATGCAGTAAATGAATCACACACTGGTAGAGGCTTATCTACTTTTGGTTGCACTGTCACCGTTTGGGCACAGGTATCTTCACCCTCGGTATTGGTTGCAGTGAGTACAAAAGTGGTTGTATTGGTAATCGGCACTACTTTTCCAGCTGTATTATCAAGCGCAACTGACCCCACACCACTGATGCTGACACTCGTTGCATCGGTAGTCTCCCACTTGAGGGTGACATTTCCACCTCCGTAAGAAAGGGTTTGTGGAGTTGCAGTGATGTAGTCACATTTTGGTAGAGGTGTGACACAATCATTATTAATATTTGTCTTGACTGTTTCGCTATACACCCACGTGTTGAAGTTATTAAGCTCTTTGGCGGTAGTCTTGGATTGGTTTTTGACTACGAAGTCACCACATTGAGCTGGGTTCGCTACAGTGGTAAACAAGACAATTGTTCCAGATTCACCTGGTGTGAGTGTGTTTCCATTGAATCTCACTGTACGGTCACTACTGGTGTACACTGGTTTATTTCCATACCCAGCTGTGAAATTACTGGTGTAAGTATTACTTTTGTACACCAAATTGGAGTCTATCGTGTCGTAGATTTTCACTCCCCCGCCGGTACAATCTCCATCACCTACATTCTTCACTTTGATTGTATAGGTAACTTCCTCTCCCACCATGGCAGTATGTTTATTTACCGTCTTAGTGATCTCAAGCTCACATTCTTTTACCACTGGTGGTATACACTGCACATATACAGTTGCTTGACATCGATCTCCACTACTACTGGTCGCGACAAAGGTGTAGGTTGTATTTACCAGGACATTCGAAAATGTCTTACTTCCATTTGCATCTGACACTGATTGTCCATTGAGTGTGAAATTGTCATATCCTTCAGTTTCCCAACTCAACGTTACATCACCGCCAATTTCAATCACTTCTGCACTAGCAGTAAGATCACACGAAGTTACCTCCACTTCAGGGTATTCACACGAATCGTCGTCCTTGTCGGCACGAATATCGTAATTAGTCGCAAAGATATCAGTACACCCTTCAACTGGAGGATACTCACAAGAATTATCGCTGAAGTCAGCTGAAGCATCGTAATTGGTTGCTGCATCATCAGTACAACCAAACACAAAACTGCTACTCACAGTCGCCTCTACGACTTGCGTTTCAAACGGATTTTGATTGCCGCTAAATGCAAAAGAACCCGTTGCAAGTACAACGAAGAGTGCGAATAGCGAAATTTTAATAAAATTTTTCATAGTCAATTAGTTTAACCTCTAAATATTTTTACCTACACCAAGTACGCAAAAATATTGAAGGTGCTGAGGACGAATGTTTTCATTCGGTCCTCCGCTGCATTTTCACATCAACCACTCACCATGACGCCCATAATAAAGCTGTTTGTACAATTTCTTGTAAAAAACGTACTGACAGGCTCATGGTACGAGCGTTCAGTACCCAGTAGTGAGAGCAAATCACCTGCATGGCAGGTTTGCCGCAATTTGCGCAGGTAATTCCGAGAGCTGCATAGCTGTCAATCGACAACAAGTAAGGACACTTGCACAATGCACGGAAGAGTGTATTTCATTAGAAAGCCCTCCATAGGCTTTGATTTGATGTGTGAGTTTTGACGAACAAAAGAACAAATTCGTCTGTTAAGAGCAAGCATAGCAAACTTATTTGCTTTTGTCAAGTACTAAATCGCTCGACTGCTGGTTTGTTTGGCTTCTACTATATATCGATCATCAACACTTCCGAAACTGTTACAGGTGGCAAGTGTCAACATGCTCCCAGTGTTGGCAATCGGTACAGTCACGTCTTGCGCCCGCGCTCGATACACCTTTTCAACTCGATACTCGTACACTCTATCAGCGCTTGCCACCTCAATCACATCACCCCACTCTAGGTTTTCGATACCATTAAAGGCTTGAAAGTTTTTATTAAATACATTTGGGAGATAACTCGAATGACCTAAAATAAACACATTTCCGTCTTGAGCGAGGGTTGCTGAGTCTGGATGTCGCACTACCCCATCCAATAAAGCAGTGTCCAGGTCTGCAATTGTGCGCGAGACTGGGTTCAAGACGTCGATAGTTTTATCAAGTTTTGTAATCGTTATAGAAAGCGGCAAAGTAGCCCCTTCGACTCGGTCCGTATTTTCTTGGGACTCCTCAATCGGCAGACTGGCTTGATCCTCCTCTTCTACATCATCTTCCAATACCTCAGTTTCCGCACCGGTATTCTCCGGCACTGGATCAGAAACCACATCAGCAGATACTTCAGTTTTGGTTGGTGCTTCAGGCAAAAAGTCGATTGCTACAAACACGATATACGTGAGCGAAAACACCACAAAGAACGTGATGAAAAAGGACACTTTATTTTCCCAGACGTGGTGTAAAAAGGTATTCATATAATTTGTGAGGAGAGTATACAACTTTTTAAATAAAAGTCAATCCCATACATCAAAAAGGATACTTTTTAGCTTACCTTACTATATGCGCACCGTTAAGATGATATGCAGATTTTGGGAGCCGGGATTTGTGCACGCACTACATGTGCACTGAGCAAAAATCATCAGATGTCACGCTAGTGTTGACATTGGTCTTCTGCTGTGGTAGCGTTTTATAATTATGAACAATGAAACATCGAACAAGAAAGATTCCATTTTAAAAATCCTGGCAATCACTGGCTTTATCGGCATTATTATTTTAATCGCGTGGGCTTCGATTCAGCTTGTTTCAGTTGCACCGAGCGCCTTCAGCTCACTCGCTTCCCTAGCCGAAAGCGTGAATAACCCGGAAGATACTGAAGAAACAGAAATCGAAATCACGCCTTTAACTGTTACGAGCAACACGCTTCTATTTGATAGTGGCGACACAGTAGATGTGAGCTGGGACACAGTGCAATCAAACGGAAGTTACGTATTTTCCTATGAATGTGCAGATGGAGTCGCTATTGATTTAATAAACGAAAATGGTGTTCGAAGTATCCAGTGTGAAAGTAACTACAACATTGGGAATGTAGACACAGTCTCCCTTGTCGTCGATTCAGAAAAGAATCGGTACACAGATATTGCATACAGCATTTCCTTCTTAGGCACCAATGACATACGTCCACGAGCGGCTGGCAGCGCTGCATTTACTGTACTCAATGACACAATTTCAACTGAAATAGCAATAGCTGACGAAGATGAAGAGGAAGAAGCTGAACCAGAAACAGATACTTCTGTAGTTGAGACTCCAGAGCCTCAGACCCCTCCTGCTACCACATCTAATACTCCCCCTACATCGAGTACTCCAACGACTCCCCCAACGTCTGAATACGTTCAAGAATACGCGTACACCATCCCGACCTCAGACCCAAACGGAACCACTGACTTGGCAGCTCGCTATTTGTTTGTCGGTGAGATTACAAACAACCGATTTGTACCTGGCGCTATTGAGCAGGGTGAAAACGGAGCTATTCAGTTTGAGGTTAAAAATATTGGTACCAAGACTTCACAGCGATGGTCATTTACTGTCGATCTGCCAGGTGGCGGAACGTATGAATCAGAAACACAAACAGCTCTCAAACCAAACGAGCGAGCAGTGCTAACTATTGGCTTTAGTGGAGCTGACGTAAATACACACACCTTCGCCGTAGAAGTTGAAACCAACTCTGACCGAAACCAGAACAACGATTCATTCTCACAACGAATCACATTCATCGATTAATTTCATACTCAAATTAAAAACAGCGCCTGAAAAGGGCTGTTTTTACTTATTACTGAGGTGTGGTGGATACTGACAGAGGTAACTGCAACTCAAACAGTGCTTGCACTGAGACAGCCACCTATCTAAAACAAAATCTTTTCAGGTGTTACTTTGGTGATTTTGTCACATGCCTGTTCTAGCAATTTCGGGCGGGCTGACCTAGTTTTTAGGAAGAGCTTTGCTCGACCATATAAACGGAAATGCCCTGGTGGTGAAAGTCCGAAATTGAGAACAAAATTCACAATAGGCCCGTTGGGCCTTTGTTCATTTTTAGATATCTAGGTTGGCGGTGCGGGCGTTGTTTTGGATGAATGATTTTCGGCTTGGTACATCATTTCCCATCAGAATATCAAATACCTTATCCGCATGGATAGCATCTTCTACGGCCACTTGTTTTAAGATGCGATTCACTGGGTTCATCGTGGTGTCTGATAACTCTTCGGCATTCATTTCTCCCAGACCTTTGTAGCGCTGAACTCGTACCCGTCCTGATTTCTTTATTTCTTCTTCAGTAGGCTCTTCGTCTGACTCCTCCCCCTCTTCAGCTGGTTCCTCAGTCACTTCTTCGCCCATATCTCGCAGAATAGCGAATTTTTCGTGATCATCGAAAGCATAACGTACGTCTTTCCCTTTTTGGATTTTGTAGAGTGGAGGTTGTGCGATGTAGACAAATCCCCCATCAATCAATGGTCGGAAGTATCGATAAAATAGCGTAAGGAGTAGTGTTCGGATATGTGCACCGTCGACATCCGCATCAGTCGCGATAATGATTTTGTGGTATCGCAACTTTGATACATCAAACACATCACCAATCGCGGTCCCGAGGGCAATAACTAAATTTTTAATTTGTTCGGAAGCGAGCATCTTATCAATTCGGGCTCTTTCCACATTTAGTATTTTCCCGCGCAGTGGCAAAATGGCTTGGGTTTTCCGATCACGTCCCATCTTGGCAGAACCACCAGCTGAGTCCCCCTCTACCACAAACAACTCTGAGTCAGCAGCAATTTTTGTCTGGCAGTCGGCAAGCTTTCCTGGCAAAGACATTCCCTCAAGCGCACCTTTGCGCAGCACACTATCTTTAGCTGCTTTAGCAGCCTTTCGGGCTTTTACCGCCAGGATAACTTTATTTATCATTGCTTTGGCATCATCTGGGTTCTCCTCCAAGAACATAGAAAACGCTTCGGCAAATACTGACTCGGTAGCACTTCGGGCTTCCATCGAACCAAGCTTGGCTTTGGTCTGTCCTTCGAACTGAATTTCAGGCATCTTTACTGAAATTACTGCAGTAATACCTTCCAATACATCATCGCCAGTAAAACCAGCATCTTTGTCCTTGACCGAGAAGAAATTATTTTTCTTGGCGTAGTTGTTGAGGGTTCTAGTTAGAGCTGTTTTAAATCCAGTCACATGAGTACCATGCTCTGGTGTGTAGATGTTGTTAGCAAAAGCAGTAATACGAGGGGATATGTCATCTACGTATTGTAGCGCCACCTCTACCCCAAGCACTTCTGGACTCACATCAGTCTTTTCAACGTAAAAGATATTTTTATGAACCGGCTTTTGATAGGTGTTATTGAAGGCAACCAGCGATCGTAATCCACCTTCAAAGTAAAAGTGCTGGTGAGGAACTTCTAAATGTTCGTCAGACAGGTACTGCTTTCCTTTGAGATCGAGCTTTTTTTGCACCTCTTCGCCCATCTCGCGTGCATCTATTACCGAAAGCTTCATTGCTTTTACCAAATACGCCTGCTGTCGCAAGTGAGTCACTATACGCTTGAAGTCGTATTCGATTTCTTTAAAGATAGTTGGATCAGCTTGAAAGGTAATAATGGTTCCTTGCTTTTTCGAAGGTCCAACCTTCTTTACTTTGGTGATTGGCTTACCGACACTGTACTCTTGAATATAATATGCACCATCTCGGTGAATTTCGGCAATTACGTGCGTTGAGAGTGCATTCACTACCGAGATACCTACACCGTGCAACCCACCAGATACTTTATATCCTGAGTCGTCTCCACCAAATTTTCCTCCTGCGTGCAGCGTACACAAAATCGTCTCTAAAGCTGACACGCCAGATTGCTTGTGCGTATCAACCGGAATCCCACGTCCGTTATCAACCACACGAATGTAGTTGTCAGGCAAGAGCGCGACTTCTACTCGATTGGCAAAACCACCCATCGCTTCATCGCGTGAGTTGTCAAACACCTCAGTTATCAGGTGGTGGAGTCCATCTGGACCAGTGGTACCAATATACATTCCGGGACGCTTCCGTACTGGCTCTAATCCTTCTAAGACTGAAATGGACGACGCATCATATCCATCTTTCTTTTTTGCGGGTTTCTTGGCTGGCATGAAATCAGTAAATACTCATTAAATAATGCTGATATTATAACACTAAAATTCCCTTGTGCCGTGTTGAAAATTGTTGTATTTTGAACCTGGACGAAACACGAAAGGACAGTTACATGACCCCAGTTCAATCCACCCAGACACTTGAAGGAACTCTTGCACTGCACTACGACGACGGTAACAAATCTGGTTGGTACGGATATCCATCTTGGTTCTTTAGTCTCATTGGATCAAGAATTCAATTGTTTCCACAGCCCTACTTCCTGCCGAGTGAGGTTGCGGAACAATTGAGGTGGATGCTGTTGATGGAAGACCCAGGAGCAAAAGTGGAACTTTGGGAAATGAAACAAATCCAGCCGAGTAAGACAACTATCTGACCTCTTCCCTGACTGGCACAAGAAATCACTGATTTCTTGTGCCAGTCAGTTGGAGAGGGCTTTTTTAAAATGAGTACATACCTAAAAAGCATACTAGCTATTTTCCAGAAACATACAGAGCGCAAAGACATATTTTCTGTACACGGAGTAAGCTCTATATTGGTGACTTTCACTACCAGTGCATTTCTACCCCAGGGCACCATCTCTTGCTTCGCCATTCACCTGGCGTTTTATGGTCGAGCGAAGCTCTTCCTGAAGATTTCAGTCGGCACACTCAAAATCGCTGGACATTTTACTTACCGGACCTCCCAGTTTTTCGTTCGTGCTGTTTGATACACATCCTCCATTATCTGTGCTACTTCTTCATCTGTCAGTGTACGGTCGCTTGCCTGAAAAACCATTCGAAATGCATAGGAGGTTTTTTCTTCCTTAGTAAATTCATCAAATAAATCGGTTCTCAGTCGCAAATCACCAGCCGATGCATTGAGCTGATTTGCCACCTCAAGAGCACTCACCCCAGCAGGTACCCACAAAGCAATATCACGACTGATAGCAGGATAGAGCGACACAGCTTTAAACACTACTGGATCTTGTACGGGTAAGTCGTCATATTTTGTTGGTGCTGGCATACTATCTATCACTGTCGAGAGATTCAGCTCAGCCACTCCTTTTTCCTTTTCCCATGCCAGAGAAGTGCTCAGAGTCTCTTCTAGCGCATCACACGCCCCTACCAATATCCGCTCGTCTGGTGCAGTAAAGCCATTTCCTTTGGTGCGCACTCCCAGTGCTAATGAGAGATGTTCGGTGATAGCAGTGTCTGACTTTGCAAATACAGTCCCTATCTCAAATACCCTTACATCACGTAAGCCCAACATATCTGTGTGTGAAAAATTAACATCGAGTGCTGCATGTAAGTTTTTAGACAAATTGCTGCGCATATAGCTCTTGTCACTGGCTAAGGCATTTTGCAATTGAATTTTACCTTTTTTGTGGAACGAAGTTGTCACCACCTCTGAAAAACCTAACGTAAACAAACACTGCCGGATTTTTTCGGTGTAGTATTGTCGAGTATTAATTGTAGCGATTTGCGTAGCGTCCGGAACAACCGAAGTAATTTTATCCAAACCATACAGTCGACCCACTTCTTCGATAAAGTCTTCTTCGATATGCAAGTCGCTGCGCTCAAATGGCCCCTGCGCCACCAGAGAATCAGCAGATAGCTCCACCGATGAACCAGTCCGTTGGATAAGTTGGGCAATGTCTTGGATAGTCAATTGCAGTCCAAGCAGTGCATTGGTTTTTTTCTGTGTCACCGTCACCTGAGGGTTAGTGGTTGATTCAAGATACTCATCCAATACTCCTTCGCACTTCCCGCCTGCGATATCAGTTATGAGCTTGATTATCTCCTGCTGCCCAAACGGTGGCAGCTCCCTTGACGGCTCATTCTCAAAACGTTTTGATGCATCAATCACGATACCCAGACGACGGGCAGTCTTTCTGGTCAGAGTCGGATGAAAGTGCGCCGCCTCTATAATGATGTTTTTAGTAGCTGCATGGACCCCAGCATAGCGCCCGCCCTTTACCCCCGCCAAACCAATCGGAGTATCCGAAGAGCCGTCAACAATCAAAAGCTCAGTTCCGGTAAGCTCGACGATTCTATCTTCCTCTTTACCTCCCTCTGCCAGCAAACTCACTGTTTCTCCTGGCTGAGCGTATCGCACGTCAAACTGCCACGCACCGTCGACTTTTGGAAAGAGATCGGCGTCATAGGCATGAAGTGGTTGACCGATTGCATACATCACGTAATTGGTCGCATCAACAATATTATTGATGGGTCGCTGCCCTAGTGCCTGCAGTCGAGATTGCAGCCAACTTGGCGATTCTCCAACTTGTATTCCAGTAATAAGCGACGCAGTGAAGCGTGGGCATGCGCTACTATCTGCAACTGATACTTTGATTGCATCAGTACCACTAAACTGAGGTACGGAAGCCAGTGGGTCGTACTCCATCTGTACGTCGAGTATCGTCGCCAACTCCCGAGCGATTCCCCGGTGACACAGACAATCACTTGAACGATTCGGGAGCACGTCTACATCAATCACCGTCTCACCTGCTTTTTCTTCAACCCCATCAATCTCAAAGGCATGTAAATTGAGTAGGTCTTCTACTGTCTTTGCATCAGGCAACTGCTCGCCAAGATATTCTTTTAGCCAGTTATGGACAACTTTCATAGATTAAAATTGATTAACAAATCGTAAATCTCCTGTGTAATAGTCTCGCACATCCTCCACTCCGTATTTCATTACGCCGAGTCTATCGATACCCATACCAAAGGCAATCCCAGAGTACTTCTCACTATCAATGCCAGCGACTTTGAGTAAATTTGGATGCACCATTCCGGCTCCCATTACCTCAATCCACTTCCCTGCCAGTTTACTCTCCCCTTCAAGTAACTTCATATCCACCTCAACTCCAGGCTCCACGAATGGAAAGAAGCTTGGCCGAAACCGGACTTCAGTTTTTCCACTAAAAAATTCTGAGAAAAAATATTCCAAAGTACCTTTGAGGTGACCCATGTGCACACCTTGATCAACATATAGTCCTTCCAGTTGATAAAACTGGGCTTCGTGAGTAGCATCAGTTGCTTCGTTACGAAACACCTTACCCGGCACGATAATTTTGATTGGAGGCTCATTTTGTTCCATATACCGCGCTTGGACTGAGCTCGTGTGAGTTCGAAGCACAGTTGGCGCAGACACGTCTGTTGATTTAAACCAGAAAGTATCCTGCATATCTCGAGACGGATGGTCTTTGGGTACATTTAAGCGGTCAAAATTGTACGTTTCTAGCTCAGCCTCAGGACCCTCAGCAAACTCAAAACCAATCTTTGAAAAGATGTCATTTATCTCAGCTATCATCCGAGTGAGCGGGTGTTGATGTCCGGTTGGTATTTGCATAGATTTCTAGTGTAGCACGTGATTAATTTGATTCAATTTCGGTCGCGATTTGGAAATACTGGTCACCGTCCTGAACGAAGATAACGTCATTCTCAACGATAATCTGCAAGTTGGTTCCGGCATAGAGTAGCTGAGTATTTTGCCACGACCGATCGTCTATCTCTGTCACATAAATTCCATCTTCGAGCTGCATGAGTACTAAGTCTGAACTGTTTGGGAAAAAGTCATAATAGAATACATCTTGCCGCAAGCGATCAAGTTTGATTTGGGTCCTACATATACGATTTTCATCTATCAAAAGTGGGGTGCTGGTAGATGCACGAGCTTCCTTAATCGCAACTGCTACGTGTTCGCCATAGCGTTGAGTGGTAGATGCGCGTGATGAACTTGCTACACAAAAGTAATAAGGAATGTCAGTTGATGACCCTTGCCACTTGGCATAGAGCTCACCATCTGCATCTAACAGCTCTATGTCTCCTCTGACTGTTTTTGTAGTAGTCGAGGTAGATGAGGTTGCTTCTGGCGGTGTTGAAGTGGAGAATCCAAATCTACTGACCTCATCCATGAATCGATCAAACACTGACTTGCTTGACGTGGAAGTTGTTCCAAACAAACTTTCCACAAAGACAAACTCTTCGTTTAGTTGAAATGTTGAGGTTGCAGTAGAGCTTGAATACACAAAAGGTTCTGTACTTGTTGCATCTCTAAATACCGTACTAGATGTACCTGTGCTGAAATAGACTGCAGTGCCGGTAGCCGTTTCGTAGGCAGTAATCGGCCGTAGCTGCGCCTGGATAGGTAGATTAAAAGCTGACACCTCGGTCACGACCCGCGAATCAACCGGTAACTCCTTTACCCAGGTTTGATACCCAGGACTTTGTACAGCTATCCGGTGCTGACCAGCTGTGATATTTTGAATGTAGTACGCTGAGCGAAAGAGTCTTGGTCGCTCTACTTGCTCCTCGTCTAGATACACATCTACTTCTAGATTATCGGTAGTGACATACATCCCTCCGGTAGTTACGATGGAAGTTTCTTCATTTTCAAAACTCAAACGATAGCCGGTTGTATAAAAAATGAGTGAAGGAAGAGTAATCAGAAAAACCATCACGAGCAACCAAAAAAATACTGATCTATGTTTGCGCGTCAAAATCTGAATTTGTGGTTCGTGTGTCATATGCCTACTTTACTCGTTCTTTTGGGGTCACCCAAAACCCCATGTACCGACCAAACATCAATCTGGTCTGTGCGTCTAATCCTGGAATGGCACTAAAGACAATCATTGTCATCGGCACCATAATCCACTGTAACATCATTACTATATAGCGAAATCGACTGTGCCCGTCTGGTCGTGGAGGGGTCAGCGAGAGCGATATCACAGCCGAAACCACTAAGCCAAACATGGCAACTATCAACAGATTACGGACCAAAATCGGCAATTCATAAGACAGTACTGTTTCGTGGAATTCTCGAGTGCCCAAGAAAATCGGTGCCCAGCCAAGAATGAAAAGCATAATCGGATTAGTCACCAAAGACCAATACCCCTCTCCTTGCAACAAGGCGACACTCCATCGTTTTCGCAGTGGAATCGACTTATTTTTCGTGAAGTGATACACAATGTAGCACCAATTTTCTACCCCATATGTCCAGCGGCGATGCTGTCGGTAGATATTTGCAATGGTCCCCCAAAAAGTAGCTGCGGTAGTCGCATCCATAGCTACTGGATATGACATTGAAACTACTTCAAAATTACCATTGTTGGCAATCATGAGATTCCAGAAAATTCTTGAGTCTTCGGACACGACATTTGCTTGTCCATATCCGATTTCATACAACGCTTGAAAGCTCACTGAATGTGAAGAAAAAGTAGCTGCTTTTTCTGGACGCTCCTGCATAATCATTTGCCAAAACGTGCTCGACATTGCCATTACGCGAGACAGAGCTCCCGCTTCCCAGAGATTATTGGTAAACAACGGCACTGGCTGAAAGCAACTTTGGTGGGGATTTTCGACTGTCATGAAAAACCAAATGAGGCAGTTGAAATAATCTGGATAAATCACTGTATCAATATCGAACACAGACGTTACAATTTTCTTGTACGGGATATTTTTTACATCAATCACCTGCTCTTTTACTTGCTGGAGCGCCCAGTGTACATTTGAGCCCTTTCCTGCAATTTCGCCAACAATATCACCTGGGTGGATAGTGACCAAAAAATGACCGAAGGCATTACCGTATTTTGTCTCCATAGAGCGCGCTAGCGCTTCTGCCTGGTCCCCTGCCCTGGCCTCAGCTGCCAACACAACAATGATTTTTTCTTTGTCATATTTTGCTGCGAGCACACCCTCAATAGTTTGTTCTAGTACTTCTCGTGGTTCTTTGTAGAAAGGAAAAACGACCAGGTGATAGTGATCTTGATAGACAAACCGTTGTATCATCGCTTCCCAGTCAAGCTCCATGTGATGCTTTAAGCGCTTTAAGTTATATCGAACATGGTATGACAAAAAAATAGTCTTGAGCACCCAATAAATAGAAAAAGCAATAATGAAATAGGCTGCTATAAAAGGAATGTAAATTGAAGCGAGGACAATCCCTATAATAGTTGACCAGGCCGCCACTCCTGGCACTATTTCGAGAAATCTAAAAAAACGCCGATCTTTTCCAGTTAGTTCATTTGCTCGTGCAACCTTGAAATCAGGTCGTTGAGCGTATGGCAACAGGTGTGATTTTTCAATCATGAATACTGCCGAGTATAGCCTTATTTGCTCAGAAAATAAAGGGTTCTTAGTCCATACGATACCCATAATATATGCAGGAAACGATGAGTGCGCTAAACCTCACCACCTGTATCTTCGATACAGTGTGGCCTCGCTCGGGAATGACGATTCGACACAAGGTCGAATCAACCAAACGAAAAAATGCCCACAAATGAGCGAGCTCCTTTGTGGGCATTTTTTCGTTTGGTCTTCGCTGCGCTCGTCACTCCTCTCGCATCGGAGCCACCTGTCAGATTCGAACTGACGACCTGCGGTTTACAAAACCGATGCTCTACCAACTGAGCTAAGGTGGCGGTATAGATAGAATTCCTTATCTATGAGTGTGAATCCTAACAAATAATTCTTGAGAATGCCACTATTTTTAGTGTTTTTCTTCAAGTTTCTTGTGGCGTAATTTTTTCTTTTGGGCGTCTGATAAGGCTGTATCTACCTTGTGGTTGGCCATTTGTGATAAATGACCGTTCGTGTCAAGCTGTCGCTTTTCTAGGCGTAATTTTTTTGCTCGGCTGCGATTCCTTTCAAAAACCTTTTCGAACGATGCGTAAAAAACTTGAATAGTAAGTAGAAGAGTTTTTAAAACCGAATGGATACTATAATACCAATTGAGTTGCAATACATATCGTACAAAATGATTCCACGTCTTAAATAACCAACGCTCAAAAGAACTGAGATGTCGATCTAACCAACCTCTGAATACTTTTGCAAATAACCGCTTATTTCTTATTCTTTCCTGACTGACCAAAATAAGCATGAGAATAAGTACCCCAATGCTTATTGCAAAGAATGTTGCTGCAGTTTGTATCATTACACTATTTTACAGAAAGTCGTGCCATCTGTGCAATTGAGATGTTCTCACCAAATTTCTGTACAGCTCCAGTTACCATTTCTCCGATGGTTGAATCTGGATTTTTGATGAAGTCTTGCTCGAGCAATATTTGATCTTTGAAGTATGACGCAATTTTTCCTTCCATTATTTTTTCTTGCATTTCAACTGGCTTCTGCGCCACCTCTTGAGCAAATACTTCCTTGGCCTTTTCAATTGCTTCTTCTGGGAGCTGATCTTTTGAAACGTACTTTGGATCAGTCGCAGCCACATGCATAGCTATATCTTTCGCAAGTGCGATAAATTCCTCATTTTTTGACACAAAGTCAGTCTCGCTCGCCAGTAACACCATTGCTGCCACCTCGTTGGTATTGTGCACGTAGGTACCTACCGCACCTGCTCCGAGTTCTCGGTCTGATTTCTTGTCTGCAGCCTCACTTCTTTTTTTCTTCAATATGATGACGGCTTTTTCCATGTCACCTCCAGCTTCTGTAAGAGCGGTCTTGCACTGCATCACCGAAATACCAGTCTTGTCTCGTAATTCTTTTAGTTGTGCTGATGTAATTTCCATACTATATATTTATTTTCAAAATGAACAATAATGCAAAAGTACTCTTTCTCAAAAGAAGGAATACTTTTATTTAGGATTAGTTTGGTCGACGTCGTGGAGCTGCCGTGCGAGCCGGTCGTGCTTCTACAGGTTTTGGTACATACGCCGCTTTTCCTTGTGCGTACGCATCAGCTAGTTCAGTAAGGAGAAGTTTTACGCTTGTTTGAAGTGAGTCGTTTCCGACAACTGGATAGGTGACTTTGGCTGCATCACAATCAGAACTAAGAATGGCCATCACAGGAATATTTCGCTCTTTTGCTTCCGCCACTGCAATCGAATCATGACGAGGATCAACTACAAGCATCAAATCTGGTAGTTTTTGCATTTTTGATACCCCAAAAAAGTTGTGGGTCAGCTTGCTTGCTTCTCGTCCAAGTACCACTCGTTCTTTTTTCTTGTACTTTCGCTCGAGCTCTCCTGACTCACGCTCTGAGGTGAGTAGTTCAAGTCGGTTGATACGCTTTTTGATTTCGCTGAAGTTTGTGAGCATTCCACCGATCCATCGGTTAGTGACGTACGGTGCCTCAACTTTTTCTGCAGCATCCTTTACTATTTTTGACGATTCGTCTTTGGTTCCAACAAATAGTACAGTCTTGCCGTGTAGGCCAGTTTCTTTTAATACTTCTTTGGCAGCATCAAGTAAATCTGCAGTTTTTTCGAGATCAAAAATATCGTTTCCGTCTTTGGTTGCAAAGACATATGGCACAACACTTGGGTGCCGACGACTTTTTTTGAAGCCGAAGTGTGAACCAGCTTGAAACAGCTGATCAATGAATGTGTTTTTATTTTTAATGGTTGACATAATATTTATACGTAAAAAGCGCTTATGCGCTCAGCGGGTCGATAGTAGCACAGCCAGATAGCTGGCGCAACAGCCAATGCAACTACCCGCTCGCAGAGATGGATGTTACACAGCTCTACTACCCGCCCACCTGAGTTCGCTCCCATCCTTTGCAACCCACACACAATCTATCCAGCCCCAAAAGATTTATTCTTTTGCTGCCACGGCCTCCAGCTCTACCTCTTCAGGTCCAGCCGCCACCTCTTGTAGAGCGGTCACTATCGGAGAGATGTCTCCTCCCAGCGTTGCATCTATCGAATGCCATGACTGTTTGATGCGATGATCGGTGATTCTATTTTGCGGAAAGTTATAGGTGCGGATTTTTTCTGAACGGTCTCCGGTTCCGATTTGATTTTTTCGAGTTGCAGCATGTTTTCTCATCTCTTCCTCCTCATGCAATGCCTCAAGCTTGGCAGTCAACATCTCCATAGCTTTGATTCGGTTCTTCAGCTGCGTTCTGTCGCTTTCACACCGTACGTCTATGCCAGTCGGGCGGTGTACCAGACGCACTGCTGTCTCCACTTTGTTCACATTCTGTCCGCCAGCTCCCCCAGCTCGAGAAAACTCCATGTCGATGTCGCTGGGATTAATTTCTATCGTGGATTTTTTGCGCATTGGCAGTATCGCTACTGATGCAGTAGAGGTATGGATGCGCCCCTGCTTTTCGGTCGCCGGGATACGCTGGACACGATGCACTCCAGTCTCGTAACGTAAGTGGTCATATACCTGCTTACCGAGAATTTCAAACGAGGCTTCTTTATAGCCACCCGCCTCTGATTCTGAAACATTCACCCGTAGTGTTTGCCATTTGTTTACCTCAGCGTATTTAAGATACATACTGGCTAATTCGGCTGCAAACAAAGAAGCCTCGTCTCCCCCAGCACCGGCCCGAACTTCCAACATCACGCCGTACGGCCTGACCTCTTCTTCTTTATTCGACTCGATAATTTTATCCATCTCAGCAAACTGCCCATCCAGTTGCTCCGTCAGTCGCTCAATTTCTTCCTTGGCGAGCTCAGCCATCTCTGGGTCGCTATCAGCCAGTTCTTGTGCTTCGGTCAATTTCAACAACTCACTCTCAAACTGCGACGCCAAAAATTGGGTTTTGTGATTATCTTTAAATTCTTGCAGCTTGTCTTGATCGTATTCCATGTCGCTCTATCCTACGTCAAATATCTTTTTTATCAAACCTATAAACTGATTCGGGAATTCTACGCACTGCTTTTCGTGAGAGAACGAAGCCTCCGATGAGGTGTTATGCGTACAGAAAATATGTCGCTGTACTCTGTATTTTATTTTCCAGAAACAAAGTAAACAAGAGGCCCTTTGGGCCTCTTGTAATGAACAGTGCGAGCAAGATGTTCGGCCGAGTGAGAAATACTAGCTTAGGTAAGCGCTGTATCTGCCCTTTCTAGGAATTTGCCTTAGGAAAGGGCAAATTCAGAACAAAGTAAATCAGTGAGAAATACTAGCTTACGTGAGCACTCTTCCTGCCCGTTCCAGCGATTCATTCTAGGGAATGAATGAATCGGGAACAAAGTAAATCAGTGAGAAATACTAGCTTACGTGAGCACTCTTCCTGCCCGTTCCAGCGATTCATTCTAGGGAATGAATGAATCGGGAACAAAGTAAACAATAGGCCCTTTGGGCCTTTGTTTACTTTTTCCCGGCTTTTGCCATTCTTTGTTTGAAGCGATCTACCCGTCCGGCTGTGTCCATGACTTTTTCTTGTCCGGTATAAAATGGGTGTGAGGCACTGGTTACGTCTACCTTTTTGATCGGGTAGTCTTTTCCGTCAGTCCAGGTGTCTGTTTCGGTAGTCTCAACAGTTGATCCGATTAAGATACGCTCATTACTTGAGTTGTCGTGGAAGATTACCATTCGGTAATCTGCTGGGTGAATGTCTTTTTTCATGAATATGTTTGTTTTCGGCGCGTATTACAGCACCTAATAATTAATGTGCACAGAACTATAGCAGATGTTGTGGTTTTAGCAACGTCTGTTTCGCTCACCAACCCCTACTACATATAATTCAAATGCCCTCATGTACACTATTTATATCAACCTCTTCAGACCAGTACGTATGTTGATGTAATATAAGCTAGACTTCATTTCAGCATATCCAGTATTAGTTACCAAGAATCTGAATTTCTTGAGCGAGACGTGACTTACGGTTCATCACTTGATCGCCATAAAATGCATTGGCTGGGTTGGAAGCCCCGCCCCACCCTGAGTAATACCGCAATGCTGCCAAGCGGTCACCTGCGTATGTACCATTGGCTCCATTATCACGCATCAGGAGTGCGGTGGCGATAAAGGCATCTTGATTATTAAATGGATTTGATGGTCCAGATGTCTGATTGATTCGGCGAATCGCATCAGCTGACTGACTGTACATAAATCCATCACCAGTACTGACGATACCACCGTACATCGCCCAAGTTGAAGGGATAAACTGTGATGGTCCCATAGCACCACCCCACCCAACTCGACTACCACCTTGATACAACGGACACGACACTGTGCGAGTGTACGGATCAAATCCCAACACATCAGCAATCGCCAAAAAGACCGGCTCGTCTCTAGTTGGGTGCATAATCGGTCTATCACTTCTACTGTCAGTAAACAGGCAACTACCGAGGTTTGAACCAATGTTTGTCTCTTGTTCGAGAATGGCCAAAATCAATGCCGCATCTACACCAGTCACACCAGCCGCGTATTTTGCCAAGCGCACAGCTTCCGGAAACGCAATACCGCCACCACCACCCAAGAGCTCGAAGAGCGCATTGCGCAACTGCGAGGCAGTTTTTCGCTGAGAATCAAGTAGTGCTTGATACTCTTTTTCTTCACCTCTGGTGACAGTGAGTATCTGCTCTTTCTCTGCTTCTTTTTTTTCAATTTGACTCTTCTCGAGTTCTTGAATGCGCTTCATTTCAGCTTCGGTCTCTTGTTTATTTTCAAGCTCATTTTTTTGTTCCCGTGTATCACGACGAATACCGTGCAGTACGTCAAGCGATTCGTTGAGGGACCCCTTGAGTGTTTGGAATGTAGCCACATCGGTAAAAAACTCTGAAAAGCTCTGCTTGCTAAGCATAACTTCAACTAAAGAATATTCTTCGAGTAGCGCGGATTTGCGGACGAGGTCAGCCAGTGAATCTTGTTGTTTGGCAAGTTTTTCAGTCAAGATGTCCAACACCACCTCTTTGTCTCCTATCTGACCAGAGAGCTGCTCTATAGCAACTGACCGGGCACGAATACCAAGCTGGGCTTTAGTGATTTCACTTTCTATTATAGATATGTCTCGCTCTAAAGACTGACGCTCCATTTGCTTATCTTCTACCAGCCGTTGCTGAGTGAGGATTTGTCGCTCTACGCTTTGCAGCTCGCTCTCCAGACGGGTTCGTCTTTCACTCTCCGTTTCAGCACCTGTCGTGAGCGGAGGCACAAGTAATACTGCTACTAAAAAACCGACTATCAACTTTCGTGTCATGTCGGTTATTATAGCAGAATTTATGTTTTTGTAGACTCTGTAGGTGTTATCTGAATAGTTTATGACTCTTCCTCTTCACCCTTTCCTTTCTCCTCTACTTCAATAGCATCCATATCAATTTCGGTCGATGCTTCGTCTTCTTCTTCGGTTGTTTGACGAGCTGCACTCACCACTACCACCGGGTCTTCGGGGTCTCCTTCTACCACAACCCCTTCTGGTGCTTTCAAATCTGAGATATGAATCTTATCTTCCACATGTACCAGTCCTGAAATATCGACGTCAATATGAGACGGCAAATGGCTTGGGCGACAGGTTACCTCGACTTCATAGAGCACCTTAGTCACTGAACCATCTTTAGATTCTTCTACTGGAGCTTCTCCAATGAATTCAAGTGGCACGGTTGTGGTCATGTCTTTACCACGCTCAAACGCGTAGAAATCTACGTGAGTAACTTGCTGCTTTACTGGATGAAAGTCCACACTTTTAATAAGTACTTCAATTGGCTCTTCCAGACCAGAGAGCTCTACGATAGTAGACTCCCCGGCTTCTTTTCGAACTTTTTCAAATTCTTTTCCTGATAGAGTGATAGCAATTGGTACTTGTTTGGTACCGTACACTACGGCTGGAACGTCACCATTTTTACGCATCACTTCTACTTTTTCTGATTCGTCACGAGCTGTGACTGCTAATGTAATAGTCATAATGTGACTAGACTAGCACAATTTTTCGTATTGACCATAGCTGGGCTACCCACTACCAGAAACAGAACGTGTCAGATGCAGTGGTATACTCAGACTGTATGTCACAACAATACGATTTCGTCGCCATTGGCGACATCCTTATCGACGCATTTATTCAATTAAACAAAGAACAAGCGGACGTATCTATCGACCAAGATACTGGTCGAAAGACGCTACAAATGCCGTTTGGAAGTAAGCTTCCCTACGACAATGTGGTAGTCGTGCCGGCAGTTGGAAACTCTCCAAACGCGGCAGTATCAGCACACAGACTTGGTCTCGAGACCGCTTTAGTAACCAACCTCGGACACGATAAATTTGGAAAGGAATGTCTGGAAGCACTCCGGACTGAAGGTATCCACACTGACTTTGTGAAGATCCACGAAGACAAAGGCACAAACTATCACTACGTTCTCCGGTATGGTCCAGAGCGAACTATCTTGATTAATCATGAACATTACCCATACTCGCTGCCAGACTTTCCGGTTGCTCCAAAGTTTTTCTACTTCTCATCAGTAGGTGAGCACGGCATTCCATTTCACCACGAAATTGCAGAGTACCTAAAGAACAACGAAACAAAACTGGCATTTCAGCCTGGCACCTTCCAGATAAAAGTTGGTCATGAAGAAATTCGAGATATTTACGAAAATACTGAAATCTTTTTCTGTAACAAGGAAGAAGCGCAAGAGATTCTCAAAACCACCGAACGACACATCCCAACTCTTATCCGCGGTGTTCGAGAACTAGGACCAACCCTCCCTGTCATCACCGATGGACCAAACGGAGCCTTTGTAGTAGACGCTGATGATCAAGCTTGGCACATGCCAATGTACCCAGATCCAGCCGAACCAGTGGACCGCACCGGTGCTGGAGACTCGTTTTCTTCAACCTTTACTGCAGCTATCATCCAAGGAAAAGACCCAGCTGAAGCGCTATCGTGGGGACCAATCAACTCGATGAGTGTAGTACAGCACATTGGTGCCCAAGCCGGCCTCCTCCCGATGGACGAGCTGCAAAAGCACTTAGAGAACCGACCTGAAGATTACTTCGCATCTAAGATTGAGTAGGCACGGCCCGAAGGGCCTATGCGTGCCCTTGTTTTTACGAAGCAAGCGACTGAACTCTGCGCATAAAAATAGAAGTGTTTTGGGATGAATGTACGCTGGATATACCAGATATTCAGGCACATTCCGAGACAAACTAATCCCAACTCACTGTACAAAAAAAACACCAGACTTATAGTCTTGGTGTTTTTTTGTTAATGTATGTGCTACTTTTATGATAACTCATTCCAGTAGCCACGTGTTGTGACCAGCGCAATACGAGACTTTTGAATCTGAGTTTGATGACGTCCGGGTCCGGGATGCCGACCAAAATCCCCAGGAGTTTCTGTAAGCAGTCTTTTTCAGGGGTAAACGTGAACAGACTCCTTCGCTTAACGGTGAGTGTTATCACCCACGATACAAGTACTTTGCTGGCTTAGCGCTCCCTTTGGGAGTGCTTTTTTATTCAAACAATTTCCTAGCTGCACCCACTATCGAATCGACTCCCATGCCGTAATGTTCTATAAGTTCATCTGGTTCTCCAGACTGACCAAACTGGTCTTGTACTCCGACGCGGCTAATTTTCATTGGGTGTACGCCACTGAGGTATTCAGCTACTGCCCCGCCAAGCCCTCCGGTCACCTGGTGCTCTTCCACGGTAACCAACACATCGTGTTCTTGGGCGAATGCGAGCAGCGCTTCTTCATCCAACGGCTTGATGGTAGCCATATGCAACACTGAAGCGCCCACATCATTTTTTTGCAACGCTTCAGCTGCCATTAGCGAATTGAATAAGAGTGAACCTGTGGATACAATCCCTACTTTCTTTTCCAATGACTCGTCACAAGAAAACATCCGAGCTGCTTTGCCGATTTCAAAAGGAGTATCAGGAGTGGTCACAATCGGCGTAGCACTCCGACCAAGTCGAAAGTACACCGGGCCGACATGCCGCGCAGCAGCCAGGGTGGCTTTGCGAGCTTCATGTTCATCAGCTGGCGCAATAACTACCATGTTTGGCAAGGCTCGGGTAATTGCAATATCTTCGATTGCTTGATGAGTCGCACCATCTGGACCCACTGAAACTCCTGCATGAGCGCCAACAATTTTTACGTTTGCGTCGTTGTACGCAATAGTCGTTCGTATCTGCTCCCAGTTTCTTCCCGGTGAGAACATCGCATAGGATGCAATAAACGGCACCTTGCCCATGGCTGCCATACCAGAGCCCACTGAAGCCAGGTTTTGCTCAGCGACCCCTACCTGCACAAATCTATCAGGAAACGCGTCTGCGAATTTATCCGTTCTGGTAGACCCTGTCAGGTCACAACACAGTGCAACTACATTTTCGTCTCGTTTTCCGGCTTCCAAAAGACCATCACCATATCCATTTCTAGTGGGTGATTTTTCTACTGTATCGGGTGAGAGATTAGGTTGTAAATTATCAGAAAACATACTATTACACATCATGAGTATTAATGGTCCCAGCCAACGTGCGGAGTTTTTGCAACGCAACTTCAGACTGCTTATCTTTGGTCACCCTATCTTCTGGGCCTTTCCCGGGAGGATTGCCATGCCACCGAAAATCTCGCTCAAACACATCCACCCCTTTCGAGGCAATAGTATGCGCGATAATGACTGACGGTTGGCCGTAGACAGCCTGTGCTTTTCCTATCGCGTCATTGAGGGCTCGCATACTATGCCCGTCGACTTCTTGTACGTCGAAGTTAAAAGATTCAAATTTTTCTGCCAACGGCTCCATTGGCATCACATCTTTTGTGTACCCATCAATCTGAATACCATTTCGATCGACAATCATGATGAGATTATGGAGCTGCTCTTTTCCGGCTAAAAAGGCGGCTTCCCAGATTTGACCTTCTTGTATTTCTCCATCTCCAGTCAAGCAATACATAAACTTTGCGGAGTACGGGTTATTTATTCGTTCGGCCAACGCCATACCCACCGCTTGAGACAGGCCGGAGCCAAGTGGTCCTGAGCTCGTTTCTAGTCCTGGTAATGATTGTCTGTGGGGATGCCCTTGCAGTCGAGAGCCAAACTTACGCAACGTCAACAACTCTTCGACGGGAAAATATCCAGCGTGCGCTAGTGTCGCATAGAGCACCGGGCAGATATGCCCGTTGGAGAGAATGAGTCGATCTCGTTCTTCCCAGTCAGGATCTTTGGGGTCGTGTTTTAAGATTCCAAAGTAGAGCAAAGTCAACACATCCGCCATCCCCAGTGGTCCAGCAGTGTGCCCACTCCCCGCTTCGGTCAGCATCTCAATAATACTCTGACGGATTTCGTTGGCTTTTAATTCCAAATCTGTGACTTCTTCTGAGGTAAGGTACTGCATAATTGAGTTAAGTATAACAACTATTGATACTTCGTGCGAAGCGTTACTGGTTAATAAGTGTGTGCAGAGTCTTGTATGCAGACTCAGGTTCGCTTTGTAGCGTTACGGCAGACCCAACAATAAACCTATCAGCCCCAGCTGCTTTTAAGCGTTCTATCGTCTGCGCATTTACGCTACCGTCTATCGTTACCGATAAATGCGGATATTGTTGTTTCATATAGGCGATTTTTTCAAACACAGCTTCATCCAGTGGCTGACCCTGGGATCCAATGTCATAAATACCCATCAACTGCACGTAGTCAGCGTACGGTAGATACTGCTCAAAGAAATCCATTGTGGTCGCACCATGCAAACTGACTCCGATCGATACGTCGGTTTCTTCAGAAAAATGCTGCAGCGCGTTTACATCCAATGTCTCTACGTGAAACACCAACATATCTGCCCCCGCAGCAATCCACTGTTCAGCAGCGGTGATTGGTTCTGTCACCATCAGATCAATCTCGAGTGTATAGGCATCAAGCTCATGCTTGACCGTCAGCGGCTTCCCACTTGGCTGGTATGGCCAGGTAGTGGCAGGCGCAAAGACACCATCTACTATGTCTAAATGAAATTCATGCGAAAAAGAAAAATTCGCTGCATAATTTTTAATTTCATCAGCTGACTGCGGAATGACGGCTGGCACGATTGGGGTGTAAGTCATGAGTGAAGTTTTTTGGTAATCTTATCAATTTTTTGAATTCGTCTTTGGTGTCGTTCTTCTAGCTTGGTATGGAGATGAAGCCAATCCCATATGTGTTTTTTGGTAGCGTCTACGGACAAAAAACGTGCACCTATAGAAAGTATATTGGCGTTGTTGTGCTCTCGACTCAGCAGTACTATCTCTGGGTCATCCGAGTACAACACGGTGGCTCGCACAAACGGAAAACGATTGGCGACCATGGCTTCACCCTGCCCAGTCCCACCAAAGATAATGGCTCGTTCAGATTGTGGATTTTTGCTCACTGCCCGAGCAGCCAACGCAATGAAATCTGGGAAGTCATCTGTATCCTTAAAGCTGTGCGCGCCATGATCTATGACAACAAATCCTTCTGCCTCCAGCCACTGTGCAACAGCTTGTTTTTGTTCGAAACCAGCATGATCAGTTGCTAAGTGAACAATCATGACTAACTCGTACTTAGGTGTCGTGCGGTGGCAGCAACGTGCTCAACGAGAGTTTGTGTATAGCTGGTTTCATTGTCATACCAGGCAAGTACTTTTACGAGATTCCCTCCTACTACTCGAGTGAATGAGAGATCTGCAATGGAGCCAACACGTGAACCAATGATATCGGAAGAGACAATCGGCTCATCAGTAGCTGCGAAAATATTTTTCCAACGCGCTTCTCCTGCTGCTGTTTGCAAGGCCTGATTTACCTCTTCTACTGTGGTATCTCGCGAAGCGATAAATGTCACGTCTACAATCGACCCAACCGGCACCGGTACGCGCATAGCCATACCGTCAAAATTGCCTGTAAGCTCAGGGTGTACTAAGGTAGTGGCGATAGCAGCTCCGGTAGTCGAAGGGATGATATTCAAGCTGGCCGCTCGTCCTTTTCGAAAATCTTTTGCTGGACTGTCTACCAATGACTGAGTCGAGGTCATGGCGTGGACTGTATTGAGAATGGCTTTTTCAATCCCAATTGATTCTTTTAAAATAGCAATTAGTGGACTAGTGGCGTTGGTGGTGCATGAGGCATTTGAACTAATGTCGCAAGTGGCAAGCTCGCCATCGTTTACCCCCATCAGCACAGTGGTCCCCTTTACTCCTGCAGCCTCTGCCTCGTCTTTTACTGGAGCTGAAATGACGACTCTTTTCGCTCCGCCTGTGAGGTGCTTTTTGGAGCCTTCAAAGGTAGTGAAAAACCCAGTCGACTCTACCACCACGTCGACACCCATATCTCCCCACGGCAACTTTTCCGGGTCACGCTCCTGCAGAAAGGCTATTTCTTTCCCACCCACAATCAACTTCCCTTCTTTGATTTCTACATCAAATGGCGCCCGGCCATAGACTGAGTCATATTTGAGCAGGTACGCAAGATTTTCTAAGCTTCCCAGATCGTTGACTGCAAGCACTTCAAAATCAGGGTGCCCAAAAGCTGAACGCATGAAGGTTCGTCCAATTCTTCCAAATCCATTAATTGCTACTCGTACCATAAAAAATATAAAAAATTAAATAACTGTTTGCTCTATTCTAACATCGTCACTCACCTCATTCAGCTTTATCCTCATGTCGATGCCGTAAGACCAGCAAAAGTATCAGCAGAATCACCCCAAACAGTACGCTCAGTAACATGTACGCTGGAGCAGTAAAAAAGATGTCGGGAAACACCACAGCCGTGTCGCTGGTTTGCATATCTGTAAACTCAACGGGCGTCTTTAGTGTAGCTACCGTGAAAGATTCGTAGTCATAAATAGTGACCTCAAGCACCGACTCACCAGTCACCAAGATTGCAGGTACGACTGCTTCGTAATACGTCCTGTCTTTATTTATGCGCAACAGAAATGCGTACGACTGCTGGTTATTTGTCGGATCAAGCAATGTGCCGATGATAGATTTCAAATTACCTGCCACAGTTGAAACAGGAATGCGTATCGTCAGGGCGTCAGCAGAACTTAATACGATATCAGGATCAATAAACGAATGAGTACTGTCCCCCTGCACAATCAATACCTCTGACAATTCGGGTAGTCGCATATCTGGGGTGAACCGATCTTGATCAACAGTTGAGGTTGCCTCGGGTACTTTTATTGGCGGGCTGGGTATATTTGGGATATCTAGTTCGTCCTGGGTAGCAACTCCAGATTGAGCAAACGCAATAGCCACAGCGCCGGAAGATACATTTCCATCCAAGTCGTAGACAAATGCTGTGTAGTACACCGGTGAATATTCGGACAAGATATTTTCATCGACAAACCGCGCCCCTGTCCCTTGATAGACCACTGCTCCATTTTGTGGATATTCAGGAAAGCCAAAATTACTTCTCACAATCCTCACAAAAGCCACAGTTTCATGACTTGGCATCTGCCAAGTAAGTACCACGTCGGCATTTTCTGGAGTTGCTACCAAACGACTGACGTTGACAGGGGCATCACGTTGCGAGATATCAAGAGTAGTAAATTCTCCCGTCTGGATAATCGATTCTAAACCAAACGGAGTTTCTGCGATTATCTCATAGGTGTACGTTGTGCCCGGCTCCAAATCGGTCAGAGAAGCTCGGTGTGTCGTGGAGTAATACTCGCTGACTGAATACCCTAATTCATAGTCATCAGTCCGACCCCAACGCACCGTCAAGCGAACCGGCCTCGCGGTGAGCGTTTCAATACTTGTGGTCGACACACCTGGAGTAACTTGAAAATCCTGCACTACAATCCGAGCAACCGTCCCTTGAGATGAGGAATCTTCGGCGACAACCGGAGGAGTCACTGGAAAATCAGGTGTGGTGGTCGCCATACTATTTGAACTGCTAGAGTAGTTACCAGCCGCGTCAAAAGCTGAAATAGAATACGAATACGTAGTACTCGCACTCACGCTTGTATCAGAATAGGACGTCAGCGTAGTGGTTGCGATAGTGGAGCTGCCTCGAGTCACTACATACCCTTGCACGGACAGATTATCTGTTGCGGCTGACCAGTTGAGGTCTATTTGATTTGGTGAAATTGGATCTACCGATAACAATACCGGAGTAGTGGGTGCGGTAGTATCAGAATCATACAAAAATCTCACATTGAACGATTCTGAGTCACTCTGCGCATACACACTGGTTGCAAAACTGAGCAAGAAACCGATAAAAAGAAAGTATTTCATACCTACAATGGTAGCGCTGTTATGGTGGTCGTGGCGACATACTCCCCAGCAATAACTCCTGCGTTCCCTCCAATTCCCACTCGAAAGTGCACAGTAGTAGTCGCACCATTTGGCTGATTGGCGGTGGAACTGTCAGCGATTGTTTGTGGCACCGTATCAAGCCCCGTCCAACATGCAAAAGAACTATCGGTCGAACCACTCCCACACGTCCCAGTAAAATCTAAAAAGTACTGACTGGTATCCAATCCATCAACCGTATACCCAAGCAAAGCTTCAGTACTCCCTACAGTAAACGCTGTATCAGCTACTCCACCATCATCGTAGTCAGCTATAGTGTCGGGTCCTTTTTGCATGGCGGGAGAGTTGGCTGCTTCTATGGTCAATTGGTACCCAGACGGACTATCTGTAATCACCGTATACGTGCCTGAAGCATTTGATGTGCCTCCAGTAAGTCCTCCCAGCTCCGTGTCCATAACTAAATCTTCTGTTCCTGCAAGACTCAAAAATACTTCTTGCATTTGCTGATACCCAGCGCGCAACGAATAAGACGAACTCGTAGAGCGGCCAGTGGCGATTTCACCTACAGTGCTTTCTTGCTGGTAGTTTGTCGAAGACGAGTACCCTCCGCCGGTATTAATACTATCGCTTTGAATTTGATAATTTGTGCTCGAACGGACTTGCGCAAACCCAACAGTCATCACTGATAACAGCAAGGTCGTGAGAAGTGTAGTTTTAAAAAATGATAAGGAGCAGGCACGAAACATAATGTTTATATTCACTTACGCTTGAATTCAAAGGTTCTAAAAAAGGCACGAATGGTAAATATCACAATAAACGTAATAAGGAAAATTCCGCCAACTATTTTCCAAGGTAACACCCAAAAAGAAACAGTGAGCTCGTCGACCACGTCATTGTACCCTCGGTTTATTTTGGCTGTAGCTGTATACCGGCCAAGTAAAAATTCTCGATCCCATGAAATTTCTCGTAGGCGGAGAGACTCAGGCAGCACAAACCATGGCTCTAGCTCTACAAAGCCCACCTGTTCGCCAAACATATTTGTAATCGACACTTCCCCATATGGATTGAGATGTACCGAACCAGTGTTCTCATACAGCACACCAAAATCTATTGGCCCTGTTTCGTACCACCACTTACCATTTATGAGTGAGAAATCAGTAGTTTCACCACTGGTTTCCACCTCTCCTGCTACCCTAATAAAGAATAACGAACCAACTCGAGCAATAACTGGTGAACGAGCCGAAACAGTTTCTTGTCCTGACTGTGAAGATCGTACAGTAGAGACCAGCACACTGCCATAGTATCCTCCCGGTTCAGCATCTAAAGGGGCAGTGATAGTGACCGGAATAAAGGCCCGCTCACCTAGATCCAAGGTAAAAGATGTGTCCGGTACATTAATGTAATCTTGCACACTGTACGGTCCACGCTCGCTTCCAGTGAGTGCAACCGACTTGCTCGCGTCAGCAGTACCGGTAATATCTTCAATCTCAAGCAAAAATTCCCTATCATCTGTGATTCTGTTGGTGACAGAGATTTCTTGCACTACAGATTCACCAGGACTGAGAACAACTTCTGTACGCCCCGGACCAACCACAAAATCTCCAACGTCGATGTTGCCAGTAATTCTATCCGAGCGGTACCAATTTGCGGGTACTACTGGAGGAGCAACCTGCTCTTGCGACGCAACAGAACTCGTCGCTGTTAACGACGAGTTCTCGGTCGATTCTTGTGCTGAAACATGAGCAGCACTTGCAAGTAAGCTATACAGGAGAATGATGCAAAAGACACGATGCATATACATTTGCGGGCGAGTAGTCATGAGTAGAGACTACATCGTACCCTACTGTGTAAAGAGCGTCAAAGTAGCGGTAGCAGTATACGTATCAGACTCTGGTACCGGTACAGCACTTGCTGGTACAGTGATGTCGAACTCTAATGTAGAAGTCGCTCCTGAGACAGCTGCACTACTACGATTTACAATCTCAAAACCAGTTGTGGTTGGTTCTTTCCAACATTTAGTGGCTTTAGTAGTACCGTTTTGTGACCCGAGTGGTTCGTTACAGTTGGCTGACGAGTCATTCAAAAAGGACTGTGCGGTGTCAGACGGTGTGTTAGAGGTAACAGTATACGCAAACTGGGCTGCAGTACTGGCCGTATAACCATAACTTGGTTGTCCGCCATCGTCACCCAAGTAATCCAAGATGGCTTCAGAAGCTGTAGAGTCCCCGATCATAGTTTGCGGAGTGGTGTTGTTTTCAAATGTAATCTCTACGTAATACCCAGTCGAGTTGTTAGAAGTCACTGAAAACTCAGTCGTGCCACTAGCATTTCCACCAGTCACACCATTGATGTCGCCACTTGTGGTCACGTCAGACGGGTCTACCAAGAACGCTGTTTCGTCAACAATAACTTGCTTGATGGTGAACTCATTTGAAGTGTCTGCTAACTGCCCATAACTAATAGTCGGCTCGGCAAGCAAGAACGTAGCCATCAGCATCGCTACGACAGTCACCGATGACACTAAAGCAAAGCAGGCTGGTTTAGTGAAGCGTTGAATGGAAAATTGAATCATAAATAATAATATTGTGTCTTTTTAATATATACAGTATATCAACATATGTATATTTTTTACGACTGCCTAATATGAAAGTGTGCATATCTCTCTGTGTCTCATACACTCTCTTTTGACAAGTCAGTCTCTTTCGTAATCTGCGATGTAACCACAATCTACTGTGTGCTATTCAACAGTCGCTAGAAGCTTCCAGACCAGGCGTCTTCACCCTAAATCGCTCCCCCACCCCCGCTGCTGCCACCGGTGGCTTGGTGGTAGACACGGACTTGGATGGCGTCGAGGCGCACCTCATCACCACCACCGATAGAGTCGCCAGTGATGCGCACCCGGAAGTTGGCGTTTGAGAACTCACCAGGGCTCCAGCTGCGACCCCAGAGGTCGCTCGGGCCTCCGAGGGTCACCACCGAGTCGGTCGCACCAAGGCCACTGGTGACGTTGCCGGAGCTGGTGTAGGTGGAGCCGCCGTCAAAGGAGAGTTCCGCGGCGATTTGTCCCGTGCCGGTCTGTGAGCCTTCGAGTTTCACGACGATCCCTTCGATGGTATCACTGCCCGGGACAGCGTCGTTAAACGTAGTCAGGTCACTCGAGCTGGCGACGCTGGTAGTGGCGTAGGTGCCGTCGACTTGATCATAGGCATTAGCAATGGATTGCCAGTCGCCGCTGCCGGCGGTTGGCCACTTAAAGTCAGGCTGGTTGCCGATGGTGTTGCCGCCGGTGTTGGTGTCGATCGCACCACCACCGTCTGAACCGCCACCGCCAACATCGCCGTCGCCGGCTGGGGCTGGCGTGCCCACGGCAGCACTGCTGCCACCGCCGCCACCCGAGAAGCTGGTGCGGCGCTCGTGCTGGACGTCGTCGACTGAGCCAAGGAAGACGTGGGCGCCGC
>Ga0306912_1000163_pt1 | contig 40424 bp, 31 predicted proteins | sample AntRauFillE10628_FD_190443 | JGI IMG/M metagenome (GOLD analysis project Ga0306912, IMG submission 190443) | Saline lake microbial communities from Rauer Islands, Antarctica - Metagenome Filla E10 #628 (v2) (version 2) | ecosystem: Environmental > Aquatic > Non-marine Saline and Alkaline >...
GCCCCTTCGCTTCATCATCAAAGAGAAACTGCCCACAAGCCGTCCGACTCGTCACATGATACACCCCCTCTTGCCCATGCACCAAATGCCGACCCCGAAACCCTCCTCGTCTAAAATACTCCATCCCAAAACCCTACAGAAAGCAAAACCCAATACAAGTCTTTTTTCATTTAATACCCTGTGTAATATAAGAAATTCTGCCTTTGACACAGTGGACACTGCGTCTCTGTGAAAAACACCATCAGCGCGAACCTCAGCCAAAAGAGCATCTATAATGGCCTCGGGATCAAACACGTCCCTCTGCAAAATATTTACTTCAAACGATAGGTTGAAAGCACCGCACGCATGTAGTGCCGAAATCTCAATGGCTATCCCGCCTAAGCCCAGTGCCTATGCGCTTTGCGCTAAGACAGTTGTCGAATCGCGGTCAAGAAGGTGAATGAGCTTCTCGAGGACATTGCCGAAAACAATCCACATCGCCCCGTTGGCGCGACACATCTACTCCAATCATTCGGCCTAGCTCCTTGCTAGCTCCTGGATGCCTCGCAGGTCGAGCTTGCCTGTCGCCAGGATTGGAATCGCCTCGACGCGTCGGACCTCCTTTGGAATCCAGAGATTGGTAAAACCCGCAGCCGCTAACTTGCTGCGCACTTCGTCCATCTCGATATCCATCGCCGCCAACAAGACCAAAGCCTCCCCTTTGTCTTCGTCCGGGCGTGCCCCCACTGCCAGCAGGGGCACTTCCGAGTCCAGCAGGTCAAAGGCCTCGATCAAGGCCTGCTCGATGGTGCCATGGGGCACCATCTCCCCGGCGATCTTGGAGAAACGGGAGAGCCGCCCCTCGATGTAGAGAAAGCCGTCGCTGTCGAAGCGGGCCAGATCACCAGTGATAAACCAATCGCCCACTTTGACCTCTGCGGTGCGCTCTGGGTCGGCCAGATAGCCACCGAAGATATTCGGCCCCTTGAGCGCGAGCAGTCCGGTTGACTCGACCGGCATCTGCTCTCGTGTATCCGGATTCAGGATACGTGCGGCCTGGCCTGGAAGTAGTTGGCCGACCGAGCTGCGACGATTTCTCACATTCGAGCTTTCGAGCGAATCCTCATTTTCAGACTGATTCGGAAGGTTAATGCTGACGACCGGGGAGGTCTCGGTCAGCCCGTAGCCTTCTAAGTAGGTGCTACCGAAGCGCGCTTCCCAGGCATCGGCAAACCCGTCCGGCGTTTTCTCGGCCCCGGCAATCACATGCTTTAGCGAAGCCAGCTTCTCCGGATCCACGTGTTTGAGGTAAGGTTTAAAGAAAGTCGGCGTGCCGACCAGGATGGTGGCCGACTCCGCCGCGATGGCCTCAGCGATCTTCTTCACTTCCAAGGGCGAGGGCAAGGTAACGACCGAGCAACCACGTAGCAAGGGATACCAGAGCGTAACCGTAAAGCCGAAGCTGTGAAAGATCGGCAGGTTGGCGACGAGCCTCTCGGATTCCGAGAGCAAGCCGGCCGCGTCAATCTGTGCGCAATTGCCCAGTATATTGCGGTGGCTCAGTGCCACGCCTTTGGGCTCTCCGGAACTGCCGCTGGTAAAAAGCAGGCCCGCCTCGGCATGATCGCCGTCGGAAGGCACCCGAAGCCGCTTGGCAAGGAACTTCGCAGGCAGCGCGTAGATCGTGGCGAGCAGCGCCAGCGTCTTCAGCTTCGGCAGGGTTTTTAGCTCCTCAATCAGATCGACGATGCCCACCTCAGGCCATGGGAAGGTCGGCATCTTCTGCTGCACGCGCTCCGTGGTGAGCAGGCAATCAATCTCTGCTTTGCGCATGCAGGCTTCGATGCTGGCCGGCCCAAGCGTAAAATTCAGATTGACCGGCACCTTGCCCGCCAGGGTGACTGCGAGGTTGGCAACGTAGCCACCCAGACTCGAAGGAAAGACGATGCCGACACGCTGCTTCGTGGTCCAACCCCGCAGCCGCCGGGAAAGCATCCAGGCGAGCGCAAGCAAGAACCCGCTCTTCATGGTGCGCCGCTGCAGCGTGCAATCGACCACCAGCTCATGCCCGGGCTTGCGGGCCAGGGCCACGAAACTCTCAAACGCGAGATGGCTCTTCAGTTCAGCGCGCTGCTGAAAAGTGGATTCGTCGAGATCGATCTGGGTGGTAGCGGTAGAGGGCACGCTAAAAAGACTGGGAAGTGCTCGCTCTGGCGTAAAGCAAAAGAGACCTGCCAAATTAGCTTTATCAGAGACCAGTGAACCTGCAGAGAGAGCACGGTGAGTAAGAAAAAGAGAGCTTATTTGATGAAGGGAGGCTCAGCGTCCTCCGTGACTCTGCGGTTTATATTATGGGAACCACCGATCAACACGGATGGACACGGATTTTCTTTTTCCTGCGTAAAGACGGTCTGTCTCGACTCGGCGATAGCCTTGCCGACCTCCGACTTCCGACTTCCGATCTCCGACCCCCGACTTCCGATCTCCGACCTCCGACCTCTGTCATCTGACGCTAATGAGATCGTATTTCGGAGCGTTTTCGATTTCCTTTTTCAAATCGGGTAGTTTTTCGGCGAGATATTTCGCACGACCTTCCAAGACCGGCCATTGTTCGATGATCTCGATAACGGGCAGCGCGTCCCGGCCATAGAGAGGCAGGACGGCAAACATGGTATCGGCAAACCAAGGGACCCACCTTCTCGCTTCTCCTGGCCCGATCCATGACTCAGCAAGCTCCGCCATAACACCCAGCCCTTCTTTGATCCGATACTGGGCCAGGACGGCAAGTCCGCTGGTGCGGACCCCCTTGGAAAACATGATTCCGCTTGGCGCGTTATGAAGGGTCGCCTGGAGAATGCCTTCCCAGAGAAACGTGAGCTGCTCCTCAGTCAAATCCTTCAGTGGCACCATGGATCGTGCCCGACCATTCTCGTTGAGTAAAAATTGCTGGAGGCTTTCCAAAAGTAACCTTTCTGCGACTGCGCTTTCGGGCGGATAGCTCTTGAAGAGGTTACTTTTGTAGTAAAACAGCGCCTCGGAAATCTGCCAAGTAAGGTGCCCACGAGGGTCATTGGCAGCAGGCTCGGAGGCCAGCTTGAGCAATACCGGGACGGCTCTGGCGGCGGCACCGTGCAGCCCGTATGCTTTGTTCTTCCCAGAGGAGAGCGCATCCACTGCAAAGTAACGGAAGAGGATATCTTCATCCTGCACCATTCTTAAGAGGATGGCATACACCGCTTCCTCCGAGTTCCAACCCGCATAAGCCAGTCCGTTGCAGGCTCCATAGCGGGCATAGCGATCGGGGTCGTTGACCATTTCAATCAGACGGTCCACACGCTCCAGCTTTTGTTCCTGCATGGCTTTGGCGGCGGTGATGCGCACCGGCGGCAGCTCATGGCGCAGCAGTCTGAAAATTATTTCCTCCGGCAGATTCTTGCGATGCTCGGGATCATAGATGAGTCGCCCCGCTGCGAGGGTATCCGCGAGGGCTTGCCCCTCCAACGGACGCTCCACCTCCATTTCCTTGCCCGTGAAGTAAAGACTCTTCCGCCCCAGAGACATCAGCAGCAGCCGCTCTCCAGTCACATCACCGCGCCCTTTGCTATACTTGGTGGGGCCGATATTGCTCTGGTCAATGACCTGACCATCCCAGCTGCGTTCCAGGGTGCGCAGGTAGCGGGTTTCCAAAAATGAGGCATTCAGTCCTAGCTTGCCCGAGCGAGCTGCTCCGAGATCGCTCCACAAATATGACCAGTAGCTCCCCTGATGCCCGTCTTCACGACCGGTGGGAGCGGCACCGACTGCCATGGCCGAAAAGAAACGTTGTCCGCGGGTGTCACCCATCAAGCCATACGCGATGGCTGAAAGGCCGGAGGTTCCATTGTTTTCGAAATAATTGGTTCCCGCCCAATGATCGCCGTAGGGGATGCCGCCATACTCGACAAAGAAATCAAAGAACCGCTTTCCCCGGGCGATTGCTGCGGTGAGTTCCGGATGTTCGATGCCACATTTCTCGGCGAGAACAAGACCAGTCAGCATGGACAGCCCTGCGTTGTTGATCGCGCCATAGCCTTCGAGAGGGCCATGGTAACTGCCGTCCGGCTGCCTTGAAGAGAATCGGTGGCCGTAACTGCCTACCCCACTCTGTCCTTTGGCGGCTCCAACCCCCAGCGTTCGGATGGCGGGGAGCACGAATTCGTCGCCAGTGGCCATATAATACTCAGCGAGGAAGATCAGCTGGTATGAGGTGTGCCATACCCGCTTTCCCCGACTGGAGACCTCGAAGGTGATCGGCTCACCGGATTTATTCGTGCACAAGGAATGCGCAAAAGCACGAACCTTTGGCATGAGCTCTTCCCTGCCCGTGGCCAACATCCCGAGAGCCGACATGGTTGACATAAAAGGGAAGACATCCTCTTTCGATGTGCGCTTTTCCGGAGGCAGCTTAATGGTAAGGGCGTGATCGACCATCTGGTCGATCACCGCATCGGTGTAGGCGCAGTTGAATGGATTCGCTTCGTCGAATTCGCCCATAACCTTGAGTTGAAGGGTTGAGTTAAAGACTCTCCCTTCACGCCAGATCTTCAGGGGCAAGTTGCCGTTGGTTTGCTCGGCCTGCTGAATAGCTGCGGCTAGAAGCTTGCGCGCGTCGCGGTCGAAATTTCGACCAGCAATGCCAAGCACCACATCACCGATGTGAATTTTACCGTCTGCGGGGCTCCCTGCTTCCACCACGGTGATCAAAAATTGACGGGCGTCCCGGCTAGCACCCTCCTTCATGCCCTGTGAGTAAACTTGCCCCCAGAGTCCAGTCGGCCCCATGGCGCGATCGGGCATCTTTTTCTTCGAGTGGTTGGGATCTAAAACTTCGCCCTTGGTAAAATCAGGAACATTGGCATTCAGTCCGGCAGGCGCGAGACCCATGCACAGCGAAGAAAGAAGCAACACCAAGAGGGAGGCATGGGATTTGATAACAAGGAGACGGGGCATGCCCTGAGGATGTGGCGAAAATGGGGTGATGCACAAGGTCTTTCTAGCAGAGCCCCAGAGGTATCTTCCGGTCGTTGAATTGGGTGCAGCGAATCAAAGAAACGTTTACAGATTGATTGATGCTGAGGTCGTAGGAGCCCATGGGGACCCGTTTCCCGGCTGAGCCGATCTTGTAGTAGGTCTTATGCCCACTGAAGATGCTGTCGCGAATCTGCACGTTCGCGCATTTCGAAATGTTGATAAACCCTCTGTAGGGTGGCCCGTCTTCGCCCTCACCTTTAATGCGATGCTCTAGACCATAGACGATCACATTGGAACGTAAAATACCAATTCCACGGGTGTGATAGTTACGGGCCTGTCCTTTACGCAGAGAATCCACCTCCTTCAGTTGCATGGGTTCGCGTGCCGAGCGAAGCTCGAATACATTCGTATGGTGGCTTTCGAGATTGGTATCGTCGATGAGGAACGAAGCCGACCCGAAGTCGGTATCGGTCATGATCTGAATGGTCTTCGCGGCCCCGCCGAGGTAGTAGGTCGCGCCATCATCCGCCTTCACCGGTAAGCCTTTTTCATTGGCATGCTCGTGCGCCCGAACCAGTGCATCAAAGTCATCCGTCTTGCCATTTCCCGCTGCCCCGAAATCACTGTAACGGACAGCCCACGCGGCGTCGCAGGAAAAACTCGCCGCCATAAAGGCAAACATGGAGCAGGCAAAAAAACGGCTAGGGGGAATGCGGGACATGGTGAAATGGCACGGGCGTAAGGGGTATTTATCGAGGTTCAACGTTGATTGGTAAGCTTTTGAAAATTTTATGCACTCCGATCTTGTCGATCATCGGGGTCACCCCCGATGCTACGTAAAACCAAACTCGATCATCGGGATCACCACCGATGATCGAGTTTTAGGGCATGCAATCCGAGGTGAGTCGGATAATTTCTGGTGCTTGAGTTCTGATATTCTGACCACTTCCAACCGATCTATCCTATTTTCTTTGTTTGCGCTCTAGCCGCGACCGGCGATGCTCGGCACGATGATTCGCTTTTCTATTTTTGGCATTCCCGTCACGGTGCAGCCGTGGTTCTGGCTCACCATGGCCTTTATCGGCGGCGGCTTGAACGCCTCCAACTCGCTTGAAATCATGCTCGTAGCGGTGTTCGCCCTTGCCGGCTTCCTCTCCATTCTGATCCACGAACTGGGGCACGCGCTGATGATTCGTCGATACGGGCTACCCACATCAATTACACTGCTGGCCTTCGGCGGGTTCGCCACCTATCCGGCGGGTCGGCTCGATCGCAAGCAATCCTTTCTCGTCACAGCAGCCGGGCCCGGCGTGCAATTTGCCTTCGGCATCCTCCTCATCCTGCTGGCCCGCCTCATTAACCTACCCGAAGGTTCGTTGTTTGGCCCCTTCCTGAGCAATCTGATCCTGGTCAGTATCGTCTGGTCCGTCTTAAATTGCCTGCCTGTTTACCCTTTGGACGGTGGACACATGCTTGCCGCCGTGCTGGGTCCGCAGAAGCAGCGCTTCGTGCATCTGATCAGCGCGATCATAGCCGTCGGTGTGGGCCTGGCTGGCTACGCTTTTCTGGGAACGATCCTGTTGCCGATCTTCATGGCGTTTTTCGCCTGGCAGAATTGGCAATCCTTCCAGGCCAGCGCGTCGCGGTAGAAAGCAGGGCGACGTGACTCGCGTCACATCGCCCCCTAGTAGGTTGTAGCCTTTGAAGAAAAAAAGCCCGGACCGTGATGGCCCGGGCTTTCCCGTAAAAATGGTGTAATTCTGTAGCAGACTACTCTGCGGGCACGGCTTCGGGTTGTTGTTGCTGTTGCATCTGCTGCATTTGCTGCTGGATTTGCTGCTGCATCTGTTGCTGCTGCATCTGTTGTTGCATTTGCTGTTGCTGACGCTGCATCTCTTCGAGTTGCTCCCGTTGTTCGTCGGTAAAAACGGCGTCGATTCTGGACTGGAGGATAATGGAGGCGGCAGTCATCTGCCCTTCGAGACTGCCAAGTTCGGCAGCCTTTGCCCGAATGGCGGCCTCATCGAAGTCGGGGCCAGCCAATTCGACCAGTTCGGCTTGAACGGCCTGCGCCTGGGTCTGCAACCCTTCAATCTCTGGCTCAATTTCGGCGATAATAGCGCGAATCTCTTTTTCTTGCGCCTCACTCAAGCCGACCATCTCGGCGAGCTGGGAGATTTGGTCCGGCTGCTGCGCGGGAGCGGCGGGGGCGGCGGGGGCCTGCGCGAAGCTTTGGGCTGCCATGCCCAAGCTAAGGGCAAGGATCGATAGAATGTGAAGTGTGGATTTCATACTTTGGTGGGTTTGGGATTTTACCGGGAGATCCGGTGTGATGAAACCGCTTCTTATAGGAAGCGGTCTGTGTAAACATTAAGGCTCATACGTGAGACTGAGAGACGTCAAAGAGAAAAATAGCCGCCTGATCTTATTTCACGTAGTAGGAGCTCGGATAAGCGCTCAACTTATGTTTAAAGTCAAACCTCTTCTTGCTCAGCTTGGCGCACGGCGAGGACTTCGCGCAGCAAAGCCTCTGTTAGGGCCCCAAAACCTTCATCGGAGACGCAGGAAATCGGATAGACCGTCTCTTTTATCTTCTTTTGGAAGGCCGTGAGATTCTTCTTGGCGTCCGGTTCGTCCATTTTATTGGCACAGATCAGGACCGGCTTCCGGACCAGGCCGGGCATGTAGAGTTTGAGTTCGTCCTGCAGCACCCGGTAGTCCGCAATGGGTTCACGCCCGTCGGTGCCTTGCATATCGAGCATGATCAGGAGCACCTTGCAGCGCTCGACATGCTTGAGAAAGCGGTGTCCGAGGCCCCTGTTCTCGCTCGCGCCTTCAATCAGGCCGGGGATATCCGCTAGGGTGATGCGCTCGTATTGGTCCGGGTATTCCAACACACCGACGGTGGGAAACACTGTGGTGAAGGGGTAAGCGCCGGTCTTCGGGTGGGCATTGGTCAGCATGTTCAGCAGCGTGGACTTGCCCGCATTGGGAAAGCCGATTAGTCCGACATCGGCGATGGTCTTGATGATCAAGCGGTATGCCCCCTCTCCGCCCGGTTTGCCCAGCGTAAACTGGCGGGGTGCTTGATTGACGGAGGACTTGAACTGGGCATTGCCTTTGCCGCCGTCCCCGCCTTCGAGCAGGAGCACATTTTCGCCGTGCTCCGTGACCTCGCCCACTGTCTCGCCGGTCTCCCGGTCCACAACAATCGAGCCGACCGGGAGCTTTAGCGTCAGGTGCTCGCCCTTGGCTCCATGTTGATCGCTGCCGCGCCCCGTCTCACCGTTCTTCGCTCGCCAGCCCGGCTTGAAGCGATAATCGGTCAAATCGGCCACGTTGGTATCGCCTACTATGTAGACATTGCCGCCGCGGCCGCCGTCGCCGCCGTCCGGGCCGCCTTTGGGCTCATACTTGGCCCGACGAAAGCTAAAGCAGCCATCGCCGCCGTTGCCCGCCTTCAGTGTAACATTTACTTCGTCGTAGAACATCCCACGTTTTTGCGGCAACATCAGGTCTTGGCAATTCTAATTCCATGATAACCCCAACCGAACCGGTAGAAATAATTCTACAGCTTGAGAGCCTCCACTGCTTCGCGAATCATACCGTTGGTCAGATTCTGGGGCAGCACAGTCACTTCACCCTCCGGACTGTAGAGCAGATAAAGCGGCACCCCGGAGCGGCCAAACTTCTCCAGCTCGTCGGTAATCGCAGGGTCGCGGCGCGTCCAGTCCGCCACCAGGCTGACGACGCCATAGTCCTCAAAGAGTTCGCGGGTCGCCTCCGTGTGCAGCGCGGTCTTTTTATTGACCTGACAGATGAGGCACCAAGTCGCGGTAAAGTCGACGAAGACCGGCTTGTCCGCCGTGATGGCCCGCTCCACCGCTTCGGGACTCCAGCGAGCCCAGCCCTCGGCGACTTCGGAAGTGGCCTCGCCCGCAGAGGCATCATAGGCGGCATCCACCGCAAGGAGCCCCCAGATGAGGCTCAACAACAGGAGCAGAACTGCAACGAGCCGAGCGACGCCCTGAGTCTTGGCCGACTTCACCGGTGCGCCCCAGCGGCCATAGATCCAGGCCGCAATCGCGGCAACGAGCAGCACGACGAGCATGGTCGTGATCGCATCCAGGCCAGCGAGCTGACCGAGCAGATAGACCAGGAAAACGAGTGCAGCCATCAGCAGGAAGCCCATGGATTGTTTAAATGTCTCCATCCACGGCCCCGGCTTGGGCAGATACGCCACCAGCTTCGGGAAAATGGCGAGGAAGAGAAAAGGCGCGGCCATGCCGAAGCCGAGCATGGCAAAAATCAAAAGCCCGGTAAAGGTATTGGCTTGAAGGGCGAGGCCACTCACCCCACCGACAAAGGGCCCGACGCAGGGAGCACCGACGACGGCCGCGAGCACGCCCACGCCGAACGAGCCAAACAGGTCCTTCCGCCCGGCAACCTTGGCGTCGGCCCCCACTAGCCTAGAGCCGATTTCGAAGACCCCCATCAAGTTCAGCCCGAAGAGGAAGAAAATCAGCCCAAGCACGACCACAAAGCCGGGGTTCTGCAACTGAAAGCCCCAACCGACACTTTCACCCAGTGCGCGCAGGCTGAAAAGGACCGCCGCCAGCAGGACGAAACTGGCGACCACCCCGAGCGTGTAGGCGATCCCGTGGGCCAGCGCATGACTGCGACTTTGACCACTGTGATTGAGTAAAGAGAAGACCTTCAGCGAGAGCACCGGAAGGACGCAGGGCATCACATTCAGGACCAGGCCACCGACAAAGGCGAGGATCAGCCAGCCCCCGAGCCCGAGATCCAGCAAGCTCTGCTCCAACCCGGCAGATGCGGTGGCCCCTTCGCCCACTGACGTTTCTGCTGGCCTGCTGGCCCCGGCATCCTGCGAATCAAGCGGCAGAGCGGCCTGCCAACTCTGATCCGGCGACTGAAGGACGCCCTTTAGCTCGGCGGCTTCATACTCCATAATAGCGTGGTCTAGGGGGAGCGTTAATCGCCCGACACCATCGACGACAGAATACGCTTGCTCCGCATTGGGATCGATCAGGCCCTCTTGCTCAGCATAGAAATATAGCGACTCCGGCAGTGCTGCGCCGGAGACTTCCATGGTCAGGCTTTCTTCCGTTTGCGCGACGAGCGCAAAGCTGAATGGCACCTCGCTCTTTGCCTGGGCGGCACGGGCGCGCTCAAACACCGCTGCATCGGGGCTCGGCTTCTGATTCGTCCCTGCTACGAGCGTCAACGCAAGGCTGGCATCGCCCGGCAGGCACATCTTTTCGCAAATAAGGTAGCTTACATCGAGGCGAATGGGAACTTCCGCGCCCGGTTCGAGATTCGCCGGGGCATGAATCGGCACAACGTAAGTGGTCAAATCCTCGTGCCCATAACTGACAAGGCCCTCCAATTCGATCTTCTCGGGGGCCGGCCATTCGATAGCGCCCACCTCGAAGCCAGCCGGCAAGTCCCAATCAAACTCGGGAGCTAATCCACTGGCACCCGGATTCTTCCAGTAGATGTGCCAATGCGGCTCTTTATCAAAAGTCACGCCGAGATGGAAGGTCTGGCCCGGGGCGATCTCAGAGGCATCCGAGACCAGCTCGACCGTGGCGTGGGCCGACTGCACCCGTTCGGCATGCAGCGGAAGGCCCGCCAGAAAGAATAGGCAAAATGAGAAAATGTGTTGCACTCGCATGGACTCAAGATGCACAAGACGCGGGATTATTCCAATCTTCATCCGTAGGACCAGGAGTATTGCGAATGGATATGTAGCCTCAAAACTTTGTTCTGGGGAATGTTGAACTGGGTTGGTGAATCGAACCGCCTCGAACCCCGGTTTAACAACCGAGGCCACCCGCTTACATGAAATGCACTCGCACCAGACTTCAGTTATCGTAAACTCTATTGGTATTTATTAACTTCCTAGTTATTGTAGTTGCCTAGAACAAGTCTTTGCCGAGACGGACGTCGGCACGATTTATTAAATGTCGAATCAGCATACACCTCACTCAGCCCCGAGCTACTCGGTGATCATCCCCGCCTACAATGAGGCGGAGGAGTTGCCGTCGACGCTCCGGGCGATCCGTGCGGCGATGGCGGCGCAATCGTCCGAGGGGGAGCTCATCGTGGTGGACAATAACTCGTCCGATCAAACCGCAGCGGTGGCCCTCGCCAACGGTGCCGATCGCGTGGTCCCTGAGCGGATAAACCAAATCGCCCGTGCCCGCAATACAGGAGCTGCCGAGAGCCGGGGGCAGCATCTGATCTTTGTCGATGCCGATACCCGAATCTCACCAAACCTGCTGGCGGAAAGTTTGCGTCGACTCGAATCCGGACACCAGGTGGGCGGTGGTGCCGTCATCCATTTCGAGGGGCCTATCAGCGCTGTTGGCCGTTTTGGGATTGGCCTCTGGGAGCGGATCTCCAGGCTCACACAAACGGCAGCCGGCAGTTACCTCTTTTGCCGGGCCGACGCTTTTCGAGAAGTCGGGGGCTTCGACCAACGACTCTACGCCGGGGAAGAAGTCCGCCTCTCTCGCCAGTTAAAGAAATGGGGCCGCGCGAAGAACCTCGCCTTCCAGATTATCTGCACGGACCCGGCGCAGACCTCCGCACGCAAGCTCAAGTGGTATTCCGGGCCGCAAATCCTGGGCTGGGTTTGCTTTATGATGCTCTTCCCGCTGGCCGTGCGCTCGCGAAAGCTCTGTGGTTTCTGGTATAGACGCCCGGTAGCGAACTAACACTAGCCAGGTCAAGTCGAAGCAACTATCGTTGCAAATCGATATAAACGCCTGGAAGTGCATTCTTGATCTCTGATAAATTATCCCCACACTTCCGCGCTCACTTTGAAACAGGCAGCGTCCAAAGCTGTCACCGATGACACTATGAAAGACAACGAAAACAAAAAATCTGAAGATTTTGAAGAAACGCCCACCGCCACCGAGGTGGAGGTGGAGCCCGATACTGCAGTCGACGATGCCCCAGCTGGGGAAGAAGCGGCTGCGCCGGAGCCGGAACTGAGCGAGCTGGAAAAAGCTCAGGCCGAGGCGGCCGAGATGAAGACCCGTTACCTCCGCTCAGTGGCCGATCTTGAAAACTACCGCAAACGCATCGGCCGCGAGAAGCAGGAAATCATCCGCAGTGCCGCTGCCGGAATGATCGAAGTGCTTCTGCCCGTGCTCGACAACATGAAGCTGGGCCTGCAAGCCGCCGAGAACCATCCTGAGGCGAAGGACGTGACGATTGGGTTTAAAATGGTGGATGACCAGCTCAAGAAGACGCTCTCCGAACAAGGCCTCGAAGAGTTGATCCCCGATGGGGAGTCCTTCGACCCGAACCTTCACGAATGCATTGCCCACCAGCCCTCGGATGAGGTGAAAGAGGACCACGTCATCCAGACGGTGCGCGCGGGTTTCCGCCTTAACGAGCGCCTCATTCGCGCCGCAAGTGTGATCGTTTCCAGCGGCCCATCCAAAGAAGCAAAATAAATTATTATGGCATCCGGAGATTACTACGAACTACTGGGCGTTTCACGCGACGCATCTGCAGACGAGCTAAAGAAGGCCTACCGCAAGCTCGCGGTCAAATTCCATCCGGACAAGAACCCGGATGATGCGACAGCCGAAGCGAAATTTAAAGAGATCTCAGAGGCATATGATATCTTAAAAGATGAAGACAAGCGTGCGGCCTACGATCGCTATGGGCATGCCGCGTTCACCAAGGGAGGCATGGGCCGCTCAGGCGGTGGCGGCGGCGGATTTGCCGGGCACGATCCATTTGACATCTTCCGCGAGGCCTTCGGCGGAGGCGGTGGCGGCGGCCGCGGCGGCATCTTCGAGGAATTCTTCGGCGGTGGCGGACATGCGGGCGGGGGCGGTGCCGCCCACGGAGCCGACCTGCGCTACGATCTCGAAATCAGCCTGGAGGAGGCCGCCGAGGGCACGGAAAAAGAAATTCGCTACCGGCGCCCGATTGCCTGCAAGAAGTGCAGTGGCAGCGGCGCTGAGCCGGGCTCGAGTAAAGTCACCTGCCCGACCTGCGGCGGAGCCGGCCAAGTCACCTCAAACCGGGGCTTTATCAGCTTCCGCCAAGTTTGCCCCAGCTGCCAGGGTGCCGGCCAGACCATCGAAAAGCCCTGCACCGAGTGTCGCGGGGAAGGCCGTGTCATGGATAGCAGCACCGTCAATATCCGCATTCCAGCGGGAGTGGCGACTGGCTCAAAACTCCGCTCCAGCGGCAAAGGCGAAGTCGGCCAGATGGGCGGCCAATCAGGCGATCTCTACATTATTATTCATGTGAAAGAGCATGAGCTTTTCGAGCGTCAAGATAATGACCTCTTCTGCGAAGTGCCCATCAAGTTCACCCTAGCTGCTCTCGGAGGGAAAATCGAGGTGCCGACACTCTTCGGCAAAGGCTCCTTAAAAATCCCTACCGGCACCCAAAGCGGCACCACTTTCCGGCTCCGCGAGCAGGGCGTCCCGGCTCTGCGAGGAGGCCGTAAAGGGGACCTCCTCATCCGCGTGCAAATCGAGGTGCCGACTAAGCTCAGTGGCGAGCAAAAGGCCAAACTGGAAGAATTTGCCGAAGTTTGCGGCGACCCAGCCAACCCGGTCAGCGAGTCATTCGTCGAAAAAGCGAAGAAAATCTTCAAATAAAGCGCGCTAGCGCAGTTTACCGGTTTTCAGTTCCCAGTTTTTTGTTCAACTGAGGCAAAACTAAAAACTGGAAACTAAAAAACCGAAAACCAGAAAACTTAATAATGGCCTACCCTATTGTCATTCTCGGCTCCGGCCGGGGCTCCAACGCCGAAGCGCTCCTGAAGGCGGAAGCTTCCAAAGGATTGGGTGCGGCCAAGATCGCGGCCGTCATCAGCGACGTGGAGGATGCAGGTATCCTCTCGCTGGGGCAAAAATTCAGGGTGCCCGCCATCTATATGGACCCCGGCAAGCCCGGCCCTCGCCTCAGCAATGCGGCAGAGGAGGCTTACATTGAGCGCATCAAAAGTTTTTCGCCAAAGCTTATCGTGCTAGCGGGCTTTATGCGCATCCTCCGAGCGCAATTCATCGAAGCTTTTGATGGATGCGTGATTAACCTGCACCCCAGCCTCCTCCCCAGCTTCAAGGGTTCGAGCGGCATCCAGGATGCCTACAATTTTGGCGTGAAGATTACCGGGTGCACGGTGCATTGGGTCACTCCCGCACTCGACGCCGGCCCGATCATTGATCAAAAAGAAGTGCGGATCGATCCGTCCGACACCGTCGAACTCCTCGCAAAAAAAATCCACATCGCCGAGCACCGTCTACTGCCGGATGTCGTCGCCCGACTGAGCAAGGGTAAGCTCCAGCATCCAACATGAGCACACAAACTGAACTCCGCGCGACCGTGCCAGCCGAACTGGCGGACCGCCTTGAAACTTATTTTTTCGAGATCGAATCCGTCCACTGGGGCATCATGCAGCGCGAGCGCGATGATCCATATGAGGTCTTCGGCTTTTTCCCGGATGAGGCGACCGCTGATGCCGAACTGGCCACACTCCGCCAGGAGTTCCCCGAGCTGCCGGAAGACTTTGCCCTCAGCATCATCAACGACGCGGACTGGCAGAATGCCTACAAGGAATTTGTAAAGCCCTGGAGCGACCGGCAGCTCCACTGGATCCCGCTCTGGGAGCGCGACAACATTTCACCCCCGGAAGGCGCAGCCGTGGTTTACCTCGACGCAGGCATGGCCTTTGGCACCGGAGCGCACGAAACCACCCGTTTGTGCGCCCGCAGGCTGCTGGACTATCTGGAAGCCCACCCGGATCAGGTCGAGACGGTCGATCTGATCGATGCCGGTTGCGGCTCGGGCGTGCTCGCCTTCTCAGCGGCTGCTCTGGGCTTTAAGAAAACCTACGCCTTTGACTTCGACCCGGAGGCCATCCGCGTCTGCCAGGAGAATACCGCACAGAATAGCCACATCACGACACCGGTTGACTTTGCGGTGGCCGATCTGGAAGTCGGCCTTGCAGGCCGACAGGCCGACCTGATTCTCGCCAACATTCAGACCGATGTCCTGATCCCCGATGCCGACCATCTGGTCCGGGCCGTCGCGCCGAAAGGGACGCTTGCCCTCAGCGGCATCCTGGCCAAAGAACTCGAGCAGGTCGCCGAACATTACGAGTCACGCTTCACCGACCTGGAACTCGGGCCCGTGACACTCGACTCACGAATCGACGGTCAGTGGGCCGATTTAAAGATCCTGCGCAACTGAGTCGATTCATGCTTGCGGTTCGTGCGCACGGCACTCAGAAAGAAAGAAATTCATGCAAACAATTGGGGAACGACTGGAAGAAGCACGCAAGCGCAAGGGCATATCTCTGCGCGAAGCGGCCGAGGCGACTAAAATCCGCGGTGATTTCCTTTCGAATATCGAACAAAACAAGTTCGATTTCGACCTGCCGGAAATCTACAAGCGCGGCTTCCTGAAGAACTACGCCCGCTTTTTGAAGCTGGACGTCGAAAAGATCCTGACCGACTACAACGCTCAACAGCTCAGCAACTCCCGGCTCGGGAAAAAAGCCGGGGCCGAGTGGTTCGGCCAAATGGAAGTCAAAAAGTCGGAGAACGCGGAAGTTCCCGAGAGCACCGAAAAGGAGGACTCACTAGGCCGCATTGCTCCCAGACCGAGCACTTCGACGGAAGAGCCGGAAACTGAACACAGCAGAGAGCGGGACGACGAGAATGATAAAACATTTTACCTCAAGATCGGCCTGATCTTTGTCGGCACCCTGGCCCTGGTCTTCGTCATTTTCGGCCTCATCTGGGCGATTTTAGGCAGTGGTGGCAACGAGACGGCGGATGCTCCCGCCCCGGAACTGCGTGACACGCCAAGCGCCGGTGAGACCCTGATGGGCCAAGGCACAGAAGCAGCGGCCAGCAGTAATTCCGTGACTTTGCTGGCGAGTGGTAACGTTTACGTGCTCGTTCGCCAGAAAGAGGATAATAGCGAACTCTACCGCAACACGATGGGAGAAGGCGAAAGCGTGACCCTGGAAAAGAGTGGTCCGGTTGATATTCTTTTTACGGCGGGTGAAAACCTCACCATTGAACACGGCGGCGAGCGCATGCGCCCCAGTGCCTCCGGCACGGCCAAGATTACGATCCCTTGAGGAGCGGTTCTACGAGTTAAGAAGCTTTCCGTCGCGATGGCGTGCTAAAACCGGTCATACGCCGCCAGGGATTGTTCGGCCTCATTGCGGCGATAGGCAAGCACTTCGTTGACTGCCGCACGCAAATCACTAATGCAGGTCTCCAAGCTTTCGCCTTGACCATTGGCTTCAGGAAACTCGACGCAGGATGCGGCGTAGCCAGTTTCTCATTCCAGAGAGCAATCGTGAAGAAGTGCTGTAATTTTCATTGTCATCGGGGACAGACTACCGGATCAGCCCCTTAAAATCGTCGAACTGCCCGGTGAATCCACCCGGCACGCCCTTATTGATCACCGCGACGGCATCGTGCGAGTGCAGGGATTCGAGGTGGGCGCAGGCGACTTGAAAGTCCACGATCTTGGACTCGGCATCGAGTTGCTCGTAGAGCAGGCGAGCCGCATCTTCCACGAACTTGGTAAAGGCCCCATTCATCTCGGCAAAGGCCTGCTCGTCCTCCCGCTTGACCATCACCTGGGTCTCCGTGTGGAGCGCCTCCAGGCAGATCGCCTGTAATTCTTCGATCGAGAGATGCTGACCTTCGGCGATCTCCACACTCACCCGAGCGGTGCTGCGCTGGGAATGGGGGATGCCGTAAACCTCCCGGCTCTCACGCGCATGCTCGGAGAGTTCCGACGAACAAGGGCAGGCGGACGAGTAAATAAAATCGAAGTGCATGTATTTCCGGAAGCGGTTCAGCTCGTCGAGTTTACCCTCAAAACTGCTACGGTAGTATTGCCAGCCCTCCAAACCACTGCGGAGGCTGGATTTGAGAATCGGATACTCGAAATCGAGACGGAGTTGTGCCCGGTGCGCCTTGATCTGGGTTTTGTATTCCCGAAGAATCTCGCAGAGAAGGTCGGGCGTGAAGATGCGGTCCTCAAAATCGTAGAACACCCGCATGATGCGCGACATGTTGATCCCCTTCTGATTCCCCTCCAGAGAGACCGTGCCCGTCACCGAGGTCTCCAGCGTGTGCGTGTCCGAACTCGATGTGATGTAACGCAGCGGCAGCCGAAAGTTGGAGATACCCACCTTCAGGATCGGCACATTCGCCCCAAAAATTTCCAGCGCATCCGCATTCTGCATGTCCGGCAGATCGGCACGATAGGCATCCGTAAGCACAAAGTTCTTATCATAGAACTTGCTTGGTCGGCCGCGCGGCCGGTCCAACTGGTCACGCGAAGATGGTTTGTTTTCGCTACTCATGGTTAAAAAATCGCTTCGGGCAAAATACCCTTACTTTCGTGGCAGTCTGCCGATAAAGGGCTCATGCGCAAGCCTCGAACGCATTCCGGCCCAAGGTCTCCTCGTAGCGGATCTGGCGAGAGCCGTTCCGGACGGAGCATGGACCGTCGCGCCAAGGAGTTCCGGCTCAGGCCGCCTTCCGGCATCGCTATCGCGCTGCCGCTACATTACAATTATGTATTAAAGCTTTACCGATTCCCCCCGGCGCATTCAACTTCTGCACTATGTCGGTCAACTTCAGAATACTTGGTTCAAGCAGCAGTGGGAACTGCGCACTTCTTCAGACGGCACACACCAAAGTCCTGATTGATGCGGGGTTCTCTGCCCGAAAGATCGCACAAATGCTGGAGAATATGGGCGAGTCCATCGATAGCATCGATGCGGTTTTCCTCACTCACGAGCACAGCGACCACGCTCAGGGCCTGCGTGGCTTAGCCAAGCGGGCCGATTTGCCGGTTTACGCCAATCGCGATACCGCCGATGCGGTGCAGGCAAAATACTGCCGGAAGCGAGTCAACTGGCAGCATTTTCAAACCGGCACCAGCTTCTGCTTTCGCGACCTCAAGGTCCGCTCTTACCGGCTGCCACACGACGCCTACGACCCCGTAGGCTTTACCTTTTCCTGGGGCGAGGAGGGCGATCTCTTCACTCCTCCCGGTAGCCTGGCATGGATTACCGACCTCGGCTACGTGCCGGCCCACGTGCGCGAACACCTCCGCCTGGTGGAGACCCTCGTCATTGAGGCCAACTACGATGACGCCCTCCTTGAGCGCGATGAGCGCCGCCCATGGTCTATCAAGCAACGCATCCGGGGGCGGCACGGCCACTTGTCCAATAACGCGACCTTCGAATTTATCGACGAAATTCTCCCGCAAAGCCGCCTGCGAAAAGTCTATCTGTGCCACTTGAGCAAGGATTGTAATAACGTCGCCCTTGTTCGGGAAAAGTTTGCCGCCCTTGGAGGAAATCTCTCCATAGAAGTGGTCGATCCGGAAATCGGCATTTCGCCTGCCCTACTCAAGCAAGCTATCTAAGGCAAATACTATGGAACGCTCTTACCAAAAAACAAAAATTATTTTCACCATTGGCCCTGCCACCGAAGACGAGGCCACGCTGGAACGACTCATCCTTGCCGGCGTCGATATCTGCCGAATCAATATGGCGCATGCGGATCACGCTTGGTCCCGCAAGATGATTCGACGTGTGCGTGGCGTCTGCGAGCGGGTCGATCGGCAGATCGCCATGCTCATGGATGTCAAAGGCCCGGAAATCCGCACCGGCGATGTCCCGGAGACATTTGTCCTGGAGGCAGGTGAAACCTTCGATTTCACCTACGGCGAAGGCATCGGCGGCCTCGGGAAAGACGGCATCCGGCGGGTCGATGTCAATTATCCCAGCTTTGCCAACGACGTCGCGGTGGGAAATACCGTCCTCGTCGATAGCGGCTTGATCCGTCTCAAAGTCCTGGAAATCGATGGCCACCACGTCCGCTGTAAGGTGCTCATTCCCGGACCCATGGGGAACCGCCGCCATATCAATTTGCCCGGGATTCGCGTCAACCTCCCCGCCCTGACCAAAAAAGACCAGGCTGACGTCGATGTGGGGATCGAAGAAGGCATCGACTTTTTTGCCCTCTCCTTCGTGCGGGAGGCCAAGGACCTGGAGGAATTTCACCGCTACCTCGAAGACCACGGATCCAATGCGAAAATTATCGCCAAAATTGAGGACCAGCAGGCCATTACCAATCTGGAAGAGATCATCCAGGCCTCCGACGGCCTCATGATCGCACGCGGTGACCTGGGTATCGAATGCCCCTTCGAAGATCTACCCATTATCCAAACCAAGGCGATCAATTGCTGTATTAATAATACCAAGCCGGTCATCGTCGCCACCCACATGCTGGAGTCGATGATCGAGTCGCCCCTGCCGACCCGCGCGGAAGTGACCGACATTGCCAACGCCATCCGCGAGCAGGCCGACTGCGTCATGCTCTCCGGCGAAACCACCGTGGGCAAATACCCCGTGGAATGCGTCGAAACCATTCAGCGCATTGCCCGCCGAATTGAGGCAGAGGAGGCAAACGACGTGATTCGTAAAGACATTCCCCTCTTCGAAGCGCGTTCCTTTATGATGCGCTCGGCCGCCTATCTGGCCGCCGATTTAAAAGGGGCCCTCATGGTGTTCACCCGGCGCGGGATTTTCGCCCAAAAGCTCTCTTCCCTACGCTGTAGCGTTCCGATCTATGCCTTTACCGATAATGCAGTTCTCTTTAAACAACTGCTCCTCATGCGTGGGGTGGAACCTTTCTTCATGGAATTCGACCACGACCACGAAACCACCATCCAGCGGGGCTTCGAACGCCTGAAGACGCAGGACTGGTGCCAGCCCGGCGACCCCATGGTCGTGATCACAAAAATGTATGCCGGACAGCAGCTCATCGACAGCACCCAGATCCGCGCGATCGAATAGTCCCCACTAATTCATTTGACTGCCACGGCTTTAGTTCCGATTTCATCCTGCATGGAAAAAATAAAGGCCCTGCTCCTGCCTCTCGCACTAATCTTTGCGGCCATCGCCATCTTTGAGTTCGGGGTCCGCTATGGGGCCTCCAATACCCGGGCCATTGCCCTGGCGGGCCAATTAAATAACTCTGTTAACCTCTACCGGCAAGTAGCCGAGCATGCCGATGAGCGTTCGCGGGCCAATCTTGAGGCAGTGATCGACAACCACGTCGTGACGGCGGCACTCGAACGGGGTGCCTGGTATCTCCGGCTCAGAGATGAGCCCAAAGCAAGCTTAGATCAGGCACTGGGCAAAGCACTCTTCCTCCGGGGCGATGCCGTGATGGCACGCTTCGAGACCATGACGACTTCCGATGAAGAGGGCACCCCGAAACTCAGCTCGGCCCGTTTAACCGAAATTAGCACCGCACTCGAGCGCGCCCAAGACGAACTGATCACCACAGCGGCGGATCCCATCCTCCCCTAGCTGCAACGCGATAACGGTGCAGGCCGCAGCACCCGAGCAGTTCGATCAACCCACCGGCCACCCAAGCGCACTCAACTGATCCAGAAACGGCTTTTCGACATGGAGATATTCAGACATCGCGTAATAGTTCAGTCGCAAGCGTTACGCATTGCTGACGAAGCATTAAGGACTCTTGCGCACGCTCGGGGCTCTGATGCTCATTATTCATACGAAACGCAGCACAGGCCATCGGGCCAGGATCATTCTCATTCTGGAAATACTGCCGCAAACAATTCACAGCCAACGGCGCGCCACGATTGCCAAGGCGCACTTCTTCTTTAAACGCTTCGACCGCAGCCGTCGTGCCATCCAGTGAATCCATTACGAGATGCAAGACGTCGTGCACATCTTTACCCGCTTTACGACCTTCAGGCCCACCAAAGGCATTCAACTTCAACACCAGCATCGGCCCCACATCCGCGACACGGACTAACTGCTCAACGTTCACGCCGATCATATTCTGCCCCTTAATACGAATCATACGAGAGCACTCCAACGCACGACTAACTCCGGGAATCACACTCACGACCAAGCCATCATCGACGATGACCGAACCACGAGCGTTCTCATCGTCATCCGTCAGTAAATCAATATACAGATCCATGCCTTCGACATCTTTATGGAAGCGCTGCCTGACCCACTGAAAACCATGCGCAGATAAGACATCGCGAATCGAAGAATACTGTCCACCCGACACACCGATTTGCACCGCAAAATCCACATCAATCGTCACAGGCTGATAGGCCCCCTCCGCTGGTGGCGTTGTCAGGTAGCGAGTCGCAAGTCCACCCACCAGGGCCATCTCACCACTAAAGGACGCCAAGCTATCCCACGCCGTCAACAGCGCCTTCTCGGCGATTGCCGTGCCCGCCTCGCTGTAATCTCGATAATTCTCAAACTTCGCCATTACTTAGCAAATCCCTCCCATTGACGCAGTGCATCAGCCGCCTCTGGGCCACGCAATCCGGAACCTACCAGATCCAGATATATCTGCGGATCACTCACCACAGGAATCCCTCCCACGTCGCGCTGACCTTGAAACACGCCACCATCTTTCGGCACGAGCAACCAGAGATTCCCACCGCCTTCGACGCGACGCCCCAGCTCGAAGCGCGGCACCACATCCGCAGGCACATAGACCGACATCACTGGAGGTGTCGTGTAAGGCTTCCGTAGCCACGCTCCCACCCACTGAGTGAACGCAAACGGACCACCCTCTAAGGTATCCTGCACACTCTTGACGATCTCCATCGGGTCCGAAGCCAACACCGAATACTCCACTCGCTCCACTCGGCTCTTAAAATCATCCGCCCGCACCCACGCATCCAGCAAGCGATCAAAGTCGGTCAGCCGATAGGAAGCCTGCCGTCCCGAATAACGAGGCTTCTCCACGTAGCCCTCATTCGTAAGCGTCCCTAGAATTCGCGATACGTAGCCACGCGAGGTTTGTGTGCGAGCGACCAGTTCGTCCTGCGTCCACAGAGTTTTACGGGCCGACAATAAAAATCGGACAATACGGGATGCCTTCGCCGTAAAGAGACTAGGTTCGGCAACCGGGTTGCGGTGCTTCGCAATTAAAGGCTCACGAGCGATATAGTAGCCATCGCCCGCTAAAAATAAGCGCCCATTCAAATCGGCATGGTTCACCCGCCACCTTCGTAAATCCGCAGCCAAAGGCTTTGCAATATCCGCAGCGACATACAGCTGCTCAAAATCCCGCCCCTGAAACGATCCATCCGACGAAACACGCTCGTCCCGCTCAGCAAAAATCTTACGCGACGGAGCATCCGTCCACAACACAGGCAAGATCTGCTTCTGCCCGCCAGACACGTCCACCCGCACCTCCAGCGCACCATTGCCACGCTTCCCCACACGCAACGAAGTCGGGTGCAAAGATTCGAGATTCAATGCCTCTTCCAGCGCACGCAGCTTCGCTTCACTGTCTTTTAAACCACTCATTCGAACTCCAACCTGCCACTAGTTTTACTAGAAACCAAGCTTTTACTAAACAGTAAAACAATTCAAATCAGTAAAACAAAAGAAAGTCTTAAATTACACAGGGTATTTAATGGTTCCCTCAGCACTAGTCTTAAATTACACAGGGTATTTAATGGTTCCCTCAGCACTTGAATAATCCACGCTCCTCCCACGATTGAAAACATAACGACATGACCCGAATGGCACGAACTTAAGCCCCTCGCCCCAACGGGGCAAACTATGTCAGCCTGGGGCAAAGCCCTAGGTATCAATGGGTTAAAGGCATCAAGCCCTGGAGCGGCGATCTAAGAAAACGACGTAAAAGTCGCTTAAGTTCGTGTCCTTAAATTACACAGGGTATTAAATGTCCCGGATAATGCCTGCGGAATTGCCGATCGCGGTGACTTTGACGGTGGTGATCATGCAGGGAGTATAACGTATGTTATAACATGTGCAGCCGCTGTTTTTCAAGCTTATCGCAGGGAGGTGCTTTGGAGTTCTTGGGGGCTTTGGAGCGTGCGGAACCTCGCTTGCATCCTTTGCATCTGGATCGTGGTGGCGATTTGCATGGCTCCGGTAGAGAAGCGTCCGAGTTCGAGTTTCTTGAATTTCGCAAATTCGGCGGCACCAAGTTTTTGCTCGGGAGTGTTCAGCAGTGTGACGAGTGCTTCTTCTTTCCGGGGTGAAATGATGGCGTTGTAAAAAAGAAGCTGGAAAAGCAATTTCTTCGAGAGTGGTCGATGTGTTAGGTTTGCTCTACAAACCAAATAATCAGAGTTTGGTGAAAGTCATTACCGATATGCTCCGCTTCCTACTTTTACTTACCGCCTTCTTTTCCACCGCGAACGCAGCTGAAAAGCCGAACATTCTTTTCATTTTCGCGGATGATCTTGGCTGGAAGGATGTCGGATATCAGGGAGCGGAGTTTATGGAAACCCCGCGCATCGATGCATTTGCGAAAACCGGAATGGTTTTCACGGATGGCTACGCGCCGGCTGCGAACTGCCAGCCATCGCGTGCTTGCTTGCTCTCTGGTCAATACTCTCCGAGGCACCACGTCTATGCAGTGAAATCCACCAACCGTGGCCCGAAGAATCTCATGCGCTTGAAGCCGATCCCGAACAAATCCGGGATCGCCCAGGAGGAGCTTTCCATTGGGGATGCGTTGCAATCTGCGGGCTACACGACGGGTATTTTCGGGAAATGGCACTCGGGTGGGCCGGATGGTGCTGAGCCGCTGGAGCAGGGTTTCGATGTGTATTACGATTCCGCGATGGGTGGAAATCCGAACCTCTCCACCGGCAAGGTGCAGGAAGATCCCAAGGGGGTATTTTCGATGACCCGAGAGGTGCAGAAATTCATGAAAGTGAACGCCGAAGCGGAGAAGCCGTTTTTCGCCTTCATGTCGCATCATGCGATACACACCGCGCTGGAGGCAGGTGAGGAGACCTTGGAATATTTTCAAAACAAGGCGACGACTCAGGAAGAGAAAGACCTCGCACTTTACGCGGCCTGCACCAAAGACCTCGATACGGGTGTCGGGATCTTGTTGGACAGCCTGGAGGAGTTAGGTATCGCAGATAATACTCTGGTGGTTTTCACCTCAGATAATGGAGCTCATATCGCTTCCCTGCAGGAGCCGCTGCGCGGAAACAAAGGAGCCTACTATGAAGGGGGAATCCGCGAGCCTTTCATCGTGCGTTGGCCGGGAGTGACCAAGGCGGGGACCGAGGATGGGACGCCGGTTTCGAACATAGACCTGTTCCCGACCTTCGCCGATGCGGCTGGTGCGACCATTTCAGAAGACAAGATCCTCGATGGTGAGAGCTTGCGCCCGCTACTTGCTCGTGAGGGAGAGCTGAAGCGTAAGGCAATTTTCTGGCATTTCCCCGGCTACTTGGATCGTCCGGTAACCCGGGGGCGTGACACCAAATTCCGCACCCGCCCGGTGAGCGTGATCCGCAAAGGTGATTGGAAACTTTTCCTCTACCACGAGGAATGGCTGCTCGATGGAGGCCGAGAAAAGCTCGCCACCAACGACGCGGTCGAGCTCTACAATCTCGCCGAAGATATCGGAGAGAGGAACAATCTCATGAACGAGAACGTCGAGAAACGCGATGAGCTGTTAAGCGATCTGCTGGCGTGGTTTGAAAAAACCGATGCCAAGCTGGCGAGCAAAAAGGATTGAATGAACTTACTACGAGCTGGGCAGCGCATCGTTGTCTTTCGAGGCTTCGGTGTCCATCAAGCGGATCAGCTCCTTCACCTGTTCTGGGTGGCTCTTGCTTACGTCGTTTTCCTCGCTCGGATCCTCACGGATGTGGAAGAGCTGGGGGCTGGATTTGGAACGGATGAGTTTCCAGTCGCCATAGTGAAGTGATGCATCAATCTGGTGGATGCCCTTAGTATAGATGAGGCGGTCTTCAATGGATGATGGTGCGGCTTTTCCCGTGAGTATGGGCCAGATATTTTGTCCGTCGTATTTGATGTTGGAAGGTGCCTCCACGCCAGCGGCAGCCAGGATGGTGGGGAGCCAGTCGGTTGCGTGCAGCGGCGCGGATAGTTTTGCTTTCGCGAGATTTCCGGGCCAATTGACACATGCGGGCACGCGGATGCCGCCTTCGTAGAGTTCCTTCTTCCAGCCGCGCAGAGGATGGTTGAAGCCGTTGGTTTTGGTGGTTGGTTTGGTATCTGGGAAATTGTGACTGTCGTCGCTTTTCGTTCCGCCGTTGTCGGAGAAGAATACCACGAGTGTGTTGTCGCGTTGATCCGTTTTCTCAAGTGCTTGGATAATTCTCCCAACGCCTTCGTCCATGTGTGTGCAGGACGCCGCGTATTGCCGACGGTCTGCGGGGATATGAGCAACGCGTTTCAGGTATTCATCAGACTCGTCGAAGGGTGTGTGTGGTGCGGTGTAGGGAACGTAGAGGAACAAAGGCTGGTCGTCGGGTTTCTCGTGGATCCTGCGCACGGCTTCTTCGGTGATGAGGTCGGTGACGTGGCCTTTTTCTTCGATGAATTGGTCATCGCGATACCAGGTTTTGGTATAAGGCCCGCGTTTGTAGAGGTGGGTCCAAGGCGTGACACCACCCGCCAGCGATCCGTAGGAATGATCGAACCCGAATTTCTGCGGCCCCCATTCGAGTTTTGATCCGAGGTGCCATTTGCCGCTGATCGCGGTCTGGTATCCGGCGGCTTTTAGTGTGCTTGCGAGAGTCGGCGTGCCCCATGGTAGAACGCGGGTGTTGCTGGGTCTGGTGTTGCCGAAGCGTGACCAGTAGCGGCCGGTCAGGAGGGCGGCGCGTGTCGGTGTGCACATTGGGGCGACGTAGAAGCGGTCGAGTTCGATGCCCGTTTCGCACAAGGCATCGATGTGCGGTGTGGGGATGGGTGAACCGTGGTAGCCGACGTCGGCCCAGCCCATGTCATCTGCGACGATAACGACAATGTTCGGGGGCGCGGCGGAGAGCGGCGCGGCGAGGAAGGCGAAAAGTAGGAGCAGGCGCATTGGAGAAATAGTTTTGATCGAAGTTACGTCCTTTGCAAAACTATTCTAGTCTGAAATTACACAGGGTATTAAATGTCCCCAAGCTGCCCATCCATAGCTAAAAAATACAGAATATGAGCGAGAGTAAGATTAGGATTCAGACTCAGTCACGAGAAATACAGGCAGGAAGACCCCACATTAATAAACTTGCTTTTTAGGAACTATTTCCCTAAAAGCTTGGTTAATGATAAAGCGACCACTTCAGTCACTCTTGCAAAAACGCCTTGAAAACAGCCCAGCCGTCGCGCTACTCGGCTCTCGGCAGGTCGGTAAAACCACTCTAGCCAAGTGCCTAAAGCTCGAAAAACCGACTCACTATCTGGATTTAGAGCGCCCCTCTGATGTAGCGAAATTAACCGACCCAGAACTGTATCTCAGTCAGTTTGCTGGCCAACTCGTCATACTCGATGAAATCCAGCGGGTTCCCCACTTATTCCCCGTCCTACGGAGCTTGATCGACGAACGCCGTCAGGCTGGCGAACGGTTCGCACAGTTTCTTCTCTTGGGGTCCGCCTCACCTGAGCTTCTTCAACAAGCAGCCGAGACCCTAGCCGGGCGCATCAGCTATCTCGAACTCACACCTTTCCAGCTCACCGAGCTGGAGGCACCCTTGGAGTCGATGAATCAGCACTGGTTTCGCGGAGGCTATCCCGATGCGTATCTCGCAGAGTCAGACGAAGCCTCACAGCAGTGGTGTGATGACTTCATAGTTAGCTACGTCGAGCGCACCCTGCCCCTCCTCGGAGTGGCCGCGACACCGCTCCTCCTCAGACGTCTTTGCTCCATGCTCGCCCACCAACAAGGCTGCACACTCAATCTCAGCAGCCTCTCAAACTCCCTAGGCATCGACGGCAAAACAGTGCGCCATTACATCGACCTATTGGAAGGCCTCTACTTAATTCGGTCGGTCCCCGCCTATTCAACCAATGCAGGCAAGCGACTCATCAAGTCTCCCAAGACCTACTGGCGGGACAGCGGCCTACTACACGCACTTGCGGGACTGACCCAACCCGATCAGGTCTTAGGGCATCCCCTCTGCGGTCAATCATGGGAAGGCTACTGCGTCGAACAAATCATCAATGCACTCCCCAGACAGACCACCTACTCACACTACCGCACCCGAGCCGGAGCCGAACTCGAGCTTGTGCTAGAGACCCCCGATGGTGAGATCACCGCCATTGAAATCAAGCGCACCCTTTCGCCTAAGATTAGCCGCGGTTTCACCGAAAGTTTCAATACACTCCAAGCAAGCAAAGGCTACTACATCATTCCCCAAGGAGAGCCTTTCCCAATGACTAAAGACACCGACGCAATAAGTCTGCCCGATTTCCTCGCCCACCTGAATGCATGAGTCGCCTATCCAGCGAGCAGACCCGCGAAGGGGTTTCGTAGCGCGCTGCTTCAGCATAATGCCATTGCCTATTAAATTTGTTACAACCGCTTCGCTAGAGAGGGGAGACTGGGGAGGGTAAGGCTTTAGCGATAGGAACCAGTTACTCTGGAAGTGAGAGTCGCCGGATACCATCTTTAAGGCGGATCACATTGACATTAATCAGCAATCATTACCTCCCCATTCTCGCCCGCAGGACCCTCTAGCGCAGCGGTTGTAGATCAATCATCTCGCAGAAGAGCGCATCACTGGCCTAAGATGTAATAGGCAATGGCATTGTGCTTCAGCAAGCGTCAGTCCCCGACCACACCCGCACAGCCCCGAGTTCGTTGGCCGGATAGTTTCACATATAAGTAAAATTGAATATCGCCTCAATCTCGATTCCATCAAACATTTCAAACCAGAAACCATACTGCTCAAGGAAAAAAGGCCATTGGGTCACCAAGTCGTAGCGATGAACAACAACAAGTTAGACATCATTTAAAGCGAGCACGCCCGCCTACCTCTACGCATCAGGCAACCTCATCCCACTCCAAGAATTGGGCCTCACAGTTTCTAAACAGACAAAGGTCTGCGCTATCCGCTTTCCGTCCAAAGCCATGAAGAAAGAAGGTAAAACGGAAGGTCCAGCGGACGACCAAGCTCTACAATCTCGATCTCATCCACCCTATCAGAGCCGCACGCCGCACTCGCGCAAGGTTTACTCAAAGACCGAGAAACCCATCGGCCTAGCCGACTACGAACTAACCCAAGCCTTGCCCTCCAACCTTGCCTCCAGCATCCCAAGTATCGAAAGCATCACAGCCACCCTGTCCCAAGGCCTCAAACCAGAGGAGCCCAAGGCATGAACACCTCACTTCCCACTTCCCACTGTTGCGCAGCAACCCACACTTCCCACACTTCACTCGCCACTCCTCACTTCGTCCTTTTCAGATAAAGTGAACAGCTTCCAATCCGAATTTCCGATTCCATCGATCCAGAGCGAGACCCCGAATTTACCATCCCCGACAACTCCAGCCAGCACGAACTGCGCATCGTGCGATTGACGACGCTGATTCCGTTTACGCCGAAAGCGTGACAGCTCGCCTCACAGTCCGCTATGGATCTTCATCACCCGTTTTTCAGCTTTGTCTCAGCCAGCAGGCTGCCTCCCATTAGCCATTAGTCATTAACCATCCGCAATTACACGCGCAGCGTGTCCCCACCCTTCTCCCTTCACCCTTCACCTTTCACCCTTCACTATAAGTCCTCCTACTCAGAACTAGTCCTAAAAGACCATTTTTCGACCGTCAGCCATGATTTGCTTTACCAGTCAGGGATCTCTAAATGCTACCTAGACATGAACTAAGAACCCCTCTTTTAAATGCCTGCTCAAGCTGGCGAAGGTGTCCCTCTAGCCGTCGCCAAACGCCGCTTCGGCCAAAATCCGAAATCGATTATTGAAAAACTCAACGACGTTTTTGTCGCCTGAGGTAAAAACTTAATTTCATATATAAATGAAACGCGGCATTGACATAGTTATTCGATCGATCCACCTTGAACCAAAGCAAGAGGTCGTCACACTAGAAATTGATAAGAAGGATCCAGCCACCAAATTCTTTAAACAACTTAAGAAACAGGACAGAAATGCCTATGACTCACTCGAAACACGGATCAAAACCGTCTCGGATTATGAGCGTTACGAAAACAAAGAAACCTTCCGCCACGTCGGCGATGGCGATGGCGTCTATGAATTTAAACGTAACAACCCAAAATTAATACGCCTTTATGCCTTTTATGACGAAGTCGAAGGATTTGAGAAACTAATCCTTTGCACAAACGGAGGCGGCAAGAACCAGCAGCACCAAGACATTTTAAAGGCCAAGGCCATCAAGAAGAAATATTTAGAAGCGAAACTAGAAACGAGCACTCGATTCTTCTACGAAGAACCAAAAACGTGAAAATCATACGCACAAAAGCAAAAAACTCCATAGCAGAGGACTTTGCGAAAACTCCCTCCGTCGCGCAAGAAATCGAATACCGTAAGCTCATCGTGGTTGAAGAGCTCTTGCAGTTCATGAAACGCGAAGGGATCAACCGCTCCGAACTGGCCGAGCGTATGGGCGTCGGCCCCTCCCGCATCACTGCAATGCTCAGCGGCGATAGCAATCTCACGATCGACACGCTCGTGCGCGCAGGCCGCGCCGTCGGTGCGGATCTAATGCAAACTTTCGTGCCTCAGGGAGAAAAAGGCCGTTGGGCCACCAAGTCGTAACTATGGACAATGACAAGTTAGACATCATTCAAAGCGAGCACGGCATTACAGCCGATGTGAGTTCCATGATCGAGCAAACCCGCGAAGGTGTCGCTCAAACCGTCAATGCTGGTATCACCCTCCTATATTGGCGGATCGGCAAACGCATTCAGACAGAGGTGCTCGGCAACGAACGCGCCGAATATGGCAAAGAGATTGTGCAGACACTGTCGCAACAATTAACGGAAGAGTTCGGACGTGGTTTCAGCCGACGCAACCTGTTCAACATGATCCGTTTTTCTGAAGTTTTCCCAGACGGACGAATTGTGCACTCATTGAGTGCACAATTGGGATGGACTCACTTCCGGGACATTCTTCCCCTGCAGAATTCCCTTCAACGCGACTTTTACGCTGAGATGTGCAGAGTCGAACGCTGGAGCACCCGCACGCTTCGAGATAAGATCGACTCCATGCTGTTCAGAGCGCACCGCGATTTCCAAGAAACCAGAGGCCACCATCCACGCCGAAATCGATCAACTCCGCACCACCGATCAGCTCACACCTGATCTCGTTTTCCGCGATCCTTATGTTCTCGATTTCCTCGGCCTCAAAGATCGCTACCTCGAAAAAGACCTCGAAGACGCCATCCTACGCGAACTCGAAACCTTCCTCTTAGAGCTCGGCAGCGGCTTCGCCTTCCTTGGACGGCAAAAACGTATCCAGATCGACTCCGACGACTTTTACATCGACCTCCTGTTTTACCATCGCGGCCTCAAGCGCCTGATCGCGATCGACCTCAAACTCGGCGACTTCCAAGCCAAAGACAAAGGCCAGATGGAATTATACCTCCGTTGGCTCGCCAAGTATGAGCAGCAAGCCGGCGAAGACGCTCCCCTCGGTATCATTCTGTGCGCAGGCAAGAAACAAGAACAGATCGAGCTCCTAGAACTAGGCCAGTCAGGCATCCACGTCGCCGAATACCTGACCGCCCTCCCCTCACAAGCACTGCTGCAACGCAAACTCCACGCCGCCATCGAAAGTAGGGTCTATGGGGTCAGTCCAAGAATTCATAATTTTTCTTACAATCTGAGCTAGAGTCAAATCGGAATCTCACCCCAAACTCACCCATCGCCTGGAAGAAACAGATGATCGATCAGTCCAATAAATCATGAATTCTTGGACTGACCCCATTGTTGAACATCCGAATTTACCATCCCCGACGACTCCAGCCAGCACGAACTTAAGAAGATTCATCGAAGGATAGAAACCGTAGCGGCGCGTGCATGCCCTTTGGCTGCTTTAGCCGCCGACCATCGTGGATGGTCATTGCCTCGGATGATGGCGACTGAAGTCGCCACTACTGGCCGAACCGCTTAAGTTCGTGCCATAACGACATGACCCCATTTTCAATTTGGCAGGTGACTGTGGCTCATTCAAATGCCGCATCCGCCTCACGAAGTCCTTTACAAAGCCTAACGCGTCGCGCTTAATCTAAAATTTGAATGGATCATAAAGATAAACAGGAACTCAGCGAAATCGACATTTGCGATCTATTCATCACACCTGCGATCAAGGATGCCGGATGGGATCAACTGAGGCAGATCCGCCGCGAAGTCACCCTGACCCCTGGCCCTATCGTCGTTCGGGGCAACATGTCCTCGCGAAACAAGAAGAAGAAGAAATTTGCCGATTACGTGCTACAGTGGGAAGCTGGAGTCCCGATAGCGATCGTTGAGGCTAAGGACAACAAGCACTCCGTCAGCCACGGCATGCAGCAAGCCCTGAGCTACACAGGCATTCTCCAAATACCCAGCACCTTTAGCTCCAACGGCGATGCTTTCGCGTCCCACAACAAGGTTCCCACAGAAGACGAAGACATCGAATCCGAGTTTCCTCTCCATGCATTCCCTCCCCCCAATATCCTTTGGAACCGCTACAAAAAGTATCGGAATATCAAGGACGAGGAAGAAGCACTCGTGCTCGAACCTTACCATCAGGACGCTTATGGAAAAGCGCCCCGCTACTATCAATCAGAGGCGATCAACCGCAGTATCGAAGCCATCGCCAAAGGCGTTAACCGGCTTCTGCTGGTTATGGCAACTGGCACCGGAAAAACCTACACCACCTTCCAGATCATCTGGCGACTCTGGAAGGCTCAGAAGGCCAAGCGCACTCTCTTCCTTTTGGATCGCAACATCCTCGCCGACCAGACACTGGTTAATGATTTCAAGCCTTTCGGCTCAGTCATGACCAAGATCAAAAATCGTAAGATCGACCCCTCCTACGAAATTTACCTCGGGCTCTACCAAGCACTCACCGGCCCCGACGAAGAAGATAAAATCTTCAAAACAGTCTCGCGCGACTTCTTCGACCTCATCGTCATCGACGAGTGCCACCGAGGCAGTGCCGCCGAAGATTCGGCATGGCGTGAGATTCTGGACTACTTTTCGGATGCGATCCAGATTGGCCTCACCGCCACGCCCAAGGAAACAAAATACGCGTCCAACATCACTTACTTCGGGGATCCGGTTTACAGCTACACGCTCAAGCAAGGCATTGAAGACGGCTTCCTCGCTCCTTACAAAGTAGTCCGCTACCACTTGGACAGAGACCTCGAAGGCTGGACACCACCGGCAGGCATGACTGACGATCTCGGCGTGGATATCCCCCAAAGGGAATACAACCAGGCCGACATGGATCGCATCCTCGTGCTCAACCAACGCACAAAGCTCGTGGCCAAATGCGTGATGGAGCTACTCAACGCAACCGACCCGTTCTCCAAGACGATTATTTTCTGCGACGATATCGACCATGCCGAGCGCATGCGTGTGGCCATCACAAACGAAGCTGGCCGACTCGCCCTCGACAACCCCAAATACGTAATGCGCATCACCGGCGACAGCGTCGAAGGAAAGGCGGAGCTCGACAACTTCATCGACTCTGAGTGCAAGTTCCCGGTGATCGCCACCACTTCCGAGTTACTCACCACAGGCGTCGATGCCAAGACCTGCAAGCTCATCGTCCTCGATAAGAGCATCAAGTCCATGACCACTTTTAAACAGATCGTGGGGCGAGGCACGCGCATCGAGGAAGAATACAACAAGTATTTCTTCACCGTGATGGACTTCAAAAATGCGACTAAACTCTTCTCAGATCCCGACTTCGATGGAGAGCCAGTCGTGATTTACGAACCAGGCGATGACGACGACCCAGTTCCACCAGATCCCGAACCTGATCCAGATGGCGACGGCGAGGTCAACGAAGACGGCGGCGACTATAATTCCAAGAAGATCCGCGTCAGCGGCATTGATGTTAAGATACTCTCGAAACGCGTCGAATACCTGGGCGAAGATGGCCAGATGATCACCGAGTCCTACCGCGACTACAGCCGCAAGCACATCCGCCATGAGTATGCCTCGCTCGACGACTTTGTTTTAAAATGGCAAACCACCCACAAAAAGGCGGCCATCGTCAAAGAGCTGGAAGAATACGGCATCGAACTCGATAAGCTCGCCGAAGAAGTGGGTACAGACTATGGTGACTTCGACCTCATTTGCCATATCGCCTACGATCAACCTGCCCTCACCCGCAAGGAACGAGCCGATAACGTTAAAAAGCGCAACTACTTCGCCAAATATGGAGTCCAAGCCCGCGCCGTCCTCGAAGCACTTTTACAGAAATACGCCGACGAAGGCGTGCTCACCATCGAAAGCCCAAGCGTTCTAAAACTCACCCCTTTCGATACCATGGGCACTCCCGTTGAAATCATCAACGATGTCTTCGGCGGCAAGGCCAACTACGAAAGCGCCCTGCAAGAGCTCGAAAAAGAACTCTTCGGGCAACAAAACTCCGCATAGGCGATTAGCCCTCCAGTGAAAGACGCGACGAAAAAACAACCCGCCCAACATCGATTCCTCGATGAAATGGGAGATACCACATTCTACGGTAAAGGGCGTAAACTGATCGTTGGCGAAACAGGCGTGTCATTATGCTTCGGTATCGGAATCCTGAAGATCAAGCGCCCCTTGACAGAAGTTAGAGATGAAGTCTCCAAACTGCAAAAAGAGATCGAGGAAGACCCTCTCTTCAACACATTACCCAGCGTCATCAGGCGCATTAAAAAAGGCGGTTTCTTTTTCCATGCATGTAAAGATACACCTGATGTTCGCAGTCCTTTTCTAAAATACATCCGTGCGCTACCCTGCGAATTCGAAGCCGTCGTTGCTCGAAAAATACCACCACTTTTTGAGAAAAACCACCACGCCCAGGAAAATGAGTTCTATGCAGACCTGCTGTCTCACCTGATCAAAAAACGAGTGAAGCGCAGTGGTAAGCTGGTGCTCAATGTCGCCGCCCGAGGTTCCAGCACACGCGATAAGGTTTTGACCGATGCGCTTGCACTCGCCAACGAACGTGCCCTCAAGAGGTGGACGAAAGAGGAAATTCAAAGCCACGTCGTTTTCAACGTGCAAACGCCGCAAACCGAACCGATTCTAAATATCGTCGATTACCTCTGCTGGTCCATACAGCGAGTTTTTGAAAAAGGCGAAACTCGCTACTATGACTATCTACAAAGCCGTATTCGTTTGGTTGTCGACCTCTATGACAGAGACAATTATCAAGACTTTAAAAACTACTACGACAAACAGAACCCGCTCCGCTCTATAAATAAAATCAGCCCACCAATTACCTGAGCCGCTCGCGCGGCGACGTCATGGAGACGACTTTCAGTAAAGGTAGGCCTTGACTATAAACTGCACACATTGACCCATATTGCAACCGTTCTTTAGCAGGGTGCTCCGATCCATTTCGATCACCAGCCAATAACCTTATGTCCAATATTTCCTCAGTCATTAAATCCATTCAGGACATCATGCGCAAAGATGTCGGCGTCGACGGCGACGCCCAGCGCATCAGCCAGCTGGTCTGGATGTTCTTCCTCAAGATCTACGACGACCGCGAGGCCGAGATCGAACTCCTGGAAGACAAATACACCTCGCCCCTGCCGGAGAAACTCCGCTGGCGCAACTGGGCCGCCGACTCCGAGAGCATGACCGGCGACGCCCTCGGTCAGTTCATCAACGACCAGCTTTTCCCCACCCTCAAAGAAAAGCTCGTCCTCGAAGGCCCGCATGGCAAGCGCGCCCAAGTCATCCGCAACGTCTTCGAGGACGCCTACAACTACATGAAGTCCGGCACGCTGATCCGCCAGGTCATCAACAAGATCAGCGAGATCAATTTCAACAACACCGAAGACCGCCACACCTTCGGCAATATCTACGAGCAGATCCTCAAAGACCTGCAAAGTGCAGGCAACGCTGGTGAGTTCTACACCCCGCGCGCCGTCACCCAGTTCATCGTCAACCGCGTCGATCCCCAGCTCGCCGACACCGTGCTCGACCCCGCCTGCGGCACCGGTGGCTTCCTCGCCTGCACCATCGATCACAAGCGCACCAACTACGTCAAATCCGCCAAGGACGAGGAGACCCTCATCGCCAGCATCCACGGCGTGGAGAAAAAGGCCCTGCCGCACATGCTCTGCACGACGAACATGATCCTGCACGGCATCGATACACCTACGAATATCCGCCACGACAACACCCTCAGCCGCCCCTACAAGGACTACGGCGAAAAAGACCGAGTCCAGGTCATCGTCACCAACCCGCCCTTCGGCGGCACCGAGGAAGATGGCATCGAAAACAACTTCCCCGCCACCTACCGCACCCGCGAGACCGCCGACCTCTTCATGGCGCTCATCGTGAAGCTCTTAAAAAGCCACGGCCGCGCTGCCGTCGTCCTGCCCGATGGCTTCCTCTTCGGCGAGGGCATGAAAACCCGCCTTAAGCAGGACCTCATGGAGAAGTGCCACCTCCACACCATCGTCCGCCTGCCCAACGGCGTCTTCGCTCCCTACACCGGCATCAAGACCAACATCCTCTTCTTCACCAAGAAACCCGAGAGCGAGCAACCCGCCACGAAACACGTCTGGTTCTACGAGCATCCTTACCCGGACGGTGTCTCCAGCTACAACAAAACCAAGCCTATGCGCTTCGAGGAGTTTTCGACCGAGATCGACTGGTGGGGCTCCGAAGCCGATGGTTTCAAAAGCCGGAAAGAGACCGAGCAGGCGTGGAAGGTCAGCGTCGAGGACATCGCCGCCCGCAACTACAACCTCGACATCACCAACCCGCACGTCGGTGAAACCGTCAACCACGATCCCGAGGAGCTGCTGGCGACATACAGCCAGCAACAAGGCGAGATCCAGGGACTCCGCGACCAGTTGAAATCCATTTTGGCCGCCGCCCTCAACCGATGAAAAAGGAAGAACTCACTCTTTACCGAGGTCTTCTTGGCGAGATTAAAACCCGCGTCCGCGCGGGCCAGCAACGTGCCGCCCTAGCAGCCAATGCCGAACTAATCGCCCTCTATTGGGACATCGGGCGCATGATCGCCGCCCGGCAAAAAGAAGAAGGCTGGGGCGCAGGCGTCATCCCCCGGCTGGCAGCGGATTTGAAGAACGAATTGCCGGAGGAGAAAGGGTTTTCAGTTCGAAACATCGGCTACATGATCCGATTTGCCCGTGAATATGATCCATCGTCAATTTTGCAACGGAGCGTTGCAAAATTAGTGCCACAGCCTGTGGCACCAATCGGGCAACCGAAAATCGAAGCATCTGAAATTTCGCAGCAGCCTGCTGCAAAATTGGCAGCGCCAACTATCCTTCCAATTGTGCAACGCTCCGTTGCACAATTGCCGTGGGGCATCAACATCACCCTCATGGAGAAAGTAAAACATCTCCCTACCCGCCTCTGGTATGCCGAGAAAGCCCTTCAGGAAGGCTGGTCTCGCGACACCCTCACCGCGCAGATCAAGGCCCGCGCCCACGAACGCCAGGGTGCCGCCATCACCAACTTCGACCGCACCCTGCCGACGGCCCACGCCGCCATCGCCCAGAGTCTCCTCAAGGATCCGTATCTCTTTGATTTCCTCACCCTGGAGGAACCTTTCCACGAGCGCGAATTGGAAACCGGCCTGCTCCAGCATATCCAGAAATTCCTGCTCGAACTTGGGCGCGGCTTCGCGTTCGTCGGTCGCCAATACCGCCTGGAAATCAGCGAGCGCGATTTCTACCTCGATCTCCTCTTCTATCACCTCCACCTCCGCTGTTTCGTCGTCGTTGATCTGAAAAAAGGGGAGTTCAAACCCGAGTTTGCGGGGAAAATGAACTTCTATTGCTCAGCCGTGGACGACCTCGTGCGCCACGAGCACGATGCCCCCACCATCGGTCTCATCCTCTGCCAGACCAAGGATCACATCTTCGCCGAGTATGCCCTGCGGGACATCCACAAACCCATCGGCCTCGCCGACTACGAGCTCACCCGCGCCCTCCCTAGCGAACTCGCCTCCAGCCTCCCCAGTATCGAAGCGATTGAAAACGAACTCGCTGATGATCTCGGAAAGGAGGACGGCGTATGAAACCTAACAACCCTCACCCTTCATCCCTCATCACCGATCATCTCGACACCTGGTCTTCGGCGATCAAGGCGAAGTCCTCCGCCGGACGCGGAGGCGGTAAGAAGCGGGAGTTCTACGGGATTAAGAAACTGCGGGAGCTGATTCTGGAGTTGGCGGTGCGGGGGTTGTTGGTGCCGCAGGATTCAGAGGATGAATCAGCGACGGAATGCTTGAAGAAATCTAACTCTGGCATACTTCAGTTTAAAAAGACGCCCGACCAATCCGCGCCGAGCGGCTGGCTCTCATTACCGCTTGGATGCATCATAGCCTCGAATATTGGAGGTGGCACGCCCTCTAAAGGCAATCCCAGTTACTGGGACGGCGACATCCCTTGGGCCAGCGTGAAGGACATACAATCGGAGAAATTTATCGACACCGCTATTGATTCGATTACGGCCACTGGCTTGAAAAACAGCAGCTCAAACCTAATTCCGCCGAATCGACTACTCATCGTCACGCGAATGGGACTTGGGAAGTTAGCTATCAACAAATGTGCAATGGCAATCAATCAGGATTTGAGAGCCATCGAGCCGATTTCAGCCCTAGATCTCGATTATGGCTACCTTCTGTTCAAGGCATTGAATCTGGTAGGCACAGGAATGACCGTTAAAGGAGTCAAAGTAAAGGAACTGCACGCTATCCAAGTGCTCCTCCCGCCCCTCGCCGAACAACACCGCATCGTCGCGAAAGTCGATGAACTGATGGCGCTGTGCGATCAGCTCGAGCAGCAGCAAGAGGACAGCGCACGCACGCACGGCAACCTGGTGGGCACGCTCCTCGGAGCCTTAACCGCCGCCAGCGAACGCGGTCAGTTTGAGGAAGCCTGGCAGCGCATCGAAGCCAACTTCGACACCCTCTTCACCACCGAATCCAGCATCGACCAACTCAAACAAACCATCCTCCAACTCGCCGTCATGGGAAAACTGGTGGAGCAAGATCTGGGGGATGAACCGGCAGCCAAGCTCTTGAAGAGGATTGCCGGTGAGAAACTGAAGCTCATCAAGGAAGGGAAGATCAAAAAGCAGGAGCCACTTGCTGAAATAGGTGATGAAGAAATTGCTTACGATTCTCCCGAGGGTTGGACTTGGTCTAGAATGGGAGATTTAGCCCTATATCAAAAAGGATACGCTTTCAAATCGGCAGGCTACTTACATGAGGGGTTGATGATCACAAAGATCAAAAATCTTACTGAAAACCACATTCAAAACTCTGCATATATCGCCCCCGAAAGAGCCTCGGAGTTGAGTCAATATATAATAAATAAAGATGATATTGTCATGACGACAGTTGGGAGCTGGTTCTCTGCACCGATTTCTGCAGTAGGGAGATCATTTCTAGTAAATGAAATATTCGATAATTCGTTATTAAATCAAAACGCGGTTAGGATAAGATCTTGGCGCGATGTATCCTCGATGTATTTGCACATATGCATCAACTCTCCTGCATTCAAAAAATACTTAATCCAAGAAGCACAAGGCACAGCCAACCAGGCCAGTATTACTCAACAGAGTATTAAAAACTTTCTGATCTGCGTTCCTCCAAATGAAGAACAACACCGCATCGTCGCCAAAGTCGATGAGCTCATGGCTCTTTGCGACCGCCTCAAAGCGAGCCTCCAAAGCACCCAATCCACCCAACTCCATCTCGCCGATACCCTCGTCGAAGCCGCGATTAACTAAGTATGTCTCGCACACTACAACTCCGCACACTCCTTAACGAAATAATGACCGCAAAAATCCGCGTTCATTAATCCACATCATTTCAACAATGACCGCACCACAGTTACCTCTCAAAATCGCTCCGTCACGCTGGCCTCGGGGGTCAGAATGGCGGCGTTGGGACCTCCACGTTCACACACCAGAAAGCCGACTAGGCTCTCCGTTCGGAGGATTAACTTGGGAACAATATGTCACTGCGGTCGAAACCGCAGCAACGGAGGCTAAGATTTCCGTGATTGGTGTCACGGACTACATGACAATTGATGGTTACGAGAAGCTAGTTGCTGAAAAGAACGCGAACGGTCGATTAGGCACTGTGGATCTTCTTATTCCAAATATCGAGTTCAGAATGATGCCCCAGACTGATGATGGAAAGGCTCTGAACCTCCACCTTTTGGTCGACCCGTCCGAAAATGATCATATAGAAAAGATCAAGCGGGCACTGCGGAATCTAAAATTCATTTACGACGGGCAGCCTTACGGTTGCTGCCGGGAAGAGCTGATCGCATTTGGGCGCGCTCAAGACCCAAATCTCACAGGCGATGAGGAAGCCTATACTTTCGGAATCCGCCAGTTTAAGCCCGATCGAACTGCAATCAAACAGTGGTTGGATGGCGAGAAATGGCTCCGTAACAATTCCTTGATCGGAATCGCAAACGGAAAGGATGGTATCAGTGGCCTCCCTTTAGACGGGTTTGGTGCAATCCGTGATGAAATCTTGAAATGGAGCCACTTTGTGTTTTCGGGAAACCCTCGGGATCGTGAACACTACCTTGGACTCAAGAAAAGCACTCCCAAGGAAGAAATCATTCGCCAGTATCGCTCTTTGAAACCATGCGTTCACGGCTCCGATGCGCACACAGTCGAGCCGTTGTTTAAACCCGATAACGATCGCTTCTGCTGGGTGAAAAGCGACCCAACGTTTCATGGGCTACGCCAGATTCTTTGGGAACCCGAGGACCGTGTTCATATCGGCACTCTCCCGCCTCAGCCCTCGGACCATAGTCAACAAATTCGGAGTATTTCACTTTCGAACAGTTCGGGATGGTTCGCTATCAATTCGATCGAATTGAACTCTGGGCTTGTTGCGGTAATTGGGGAGAAAGGCGCGGGCAAAACTGCAGTTGCCGACCTTTCGTCATTTGCATCAGGCTATCCGATGGATCGGAAATCCATGTCGTCATTCATTACAAAAGGAGCGCTGCATCTTTCCGGAACGAAGATTGAACTCGAATGGGGAGGCGGAGACCGAACGGAAGGAACACTTACAGACTCCCCGCTAAGCACTACTCGACCGCGTGTCCGCTATCTCTCTCAGGACTTTGTCGAGCGATTGTGCTCTTCGGATCATGAAGGAACCGAACTCCAGAAAGCGATTGAGGATGTGGTTTTTGCGAAATTAGACGAAATCCAAAAGGAAGGATACTCCTCGTTCAGTGAACTGCGAAAAGCTCGCGAATCGGCCTCAAATATCCAGAAAGAAGCCCTCCGCGGTGAACTTGCGACTCTCCACAAGGAAGTGGATAGACTCCAAGAAGCAATCGACCAAAGAGGATCGAAGATTAGATCCAAGGCAGAGGTTGAAAAGCAGTTTG
>Ga0306912_1000165_pt1 | contig 40419 bp, 35 predicted proteins | sample AntRauFillE10628_FD_190443 | JGI IMG/M metagenome (GOLD analysis project Ga0306912, IMG submission 190443) | Saline lake microbial communities from Rauer Islands, Antarctica - Metagenome Filla E10 #628 (v2) (version 2) | ecosystem: Environmental > Aquatic > Non-marine Saline and Alkaline >...
TAAAGTTGAACGTTCACAAAAAACTGATCTTGAAGAGTTCTATGCAATGACAGAATTAGGTGATTTTGATCTTCTCAGAGAAAAGCTTGCTGAATGGCAATTCTTCTATAATTGGGTAAGGCCGCATAGCGCTTTAAAAGGCAAAACTCCATCACAAGTTGACAGTGAGCTGGTTGATAAAACCCCGTTTCAAGAAGATGTGGTGCTTCAATATGATGAGACCAAAGAGCACGTACAAAACCCTGTATATGCTCATGAGTTAGCTATACGACAATTGAAAGGATGTCCCTGAATCACACACATCCGTCAGGGTATTTTTATTGGTATCTATCAGTTGAGGGGCACTTTTCAATACAAAGAAAGTCTTAAGGTTGCACAATCTCTGTTAAGCACTATCTTTTGTTTAATCCACTTAAAGCTGGTAGTTCATCAGTGAAATTTCCTTTAAGAAAATAATAGTTCAAGCAATAAACAGCTTTTGAAAAAAATATTATTTGCTGCGTTGAGCGTGGGGAATATTGTCACATTTGGCTATGAAACAACGCTAGTACTATTTGAAAAAATAAATAGCCGCATAAATGGGATATTCTTATAAAGCCATATAGCGTTACCATTGACTCTTTATTACTCAATCCTATCAAGCTAAAACTAAGCGGCATTAACCTGCTTATGTGCTCTGTTTATCCCTTATTTGGCCTGCTCTATCTAGAAGTAAGTAACAAAGGTAGATAATAGCTATTAATGCGTTTAATTTATTGGTTTTAAGGCTAACTAATTAATTTAACGATGGAATCAATATGCCAAATCAGCCACCAGAACATTTAGCGACCCATAAACGTAATCACGATGATGCTTTCCCGCAACCCGAGACCCCAAGTAAAAGGGCGAGGGTAGTAGCCAGTGCTAAGCACTTAGGGATTAACGCCTACCACTATACGGGCGAATTGATTAACTATGCGAGTCACCAACTATCCATTTGGAGCCTAAAGCTGTTCCAAGCTTTAGGCGGCGATATTGTTACCCCAGATATTAATGGCGATACCCTATTGCACGTAGCAGCAAAACACGGAAAAGTTGCAATAGCACAATGGTTACTAGATAACGGGGCTGATGTGAATGCAAAAAGTAGATACGGCGATACCCCACTGCATGTGGCGGCACAATACGGACAAGTTGCAATAGTGCAATGGTTATTGATTAACGGGGCTAATGTAGATGCAGAAGATGGATTAGGCACTACACAACACGGACAAGATGGAGATGAAATAGCGCAATGGTTATTGGCCGTGGCCAATGCACCAGCTCGATTGGGTAAGACTCCACTGCATGTGGCGGCACAATACGGACGAGTTGAAATAGCACAATGGTTACTGCAAAGCGGGGCCAATATGCATGCAGCAGATAGATTGGGTACAACCCCACTGCACGTGGCGGTACAATACGGCCAACTTAAAATGGCGCAACGGTTACTTCAAAGCGGGGCCAATGTGCATGCAGTAGATAGATTGGGTACTACCCCACTGCACGTGGCTGTATATATCGGACAATGTGAAACAGCGCGAGTGTTACTGGAAAACGGGGCCGATGTGAATGTACCTAATTACAATGGCAACACCCCATTGCACGTGGCTGCACATATCGGACAATTTGAAATAAGCCGATGGTTGGTCAAGCATCATGCCAATATCTATAGTCAAAATAACCAACAAAGGACGCCTGAACAAGTAGCCAGGGAAGGTAGTAAAACGGCAATATTTTTAATTGAGCAGTATCGACTTCAGATTGATATTGCCGCCCGGGTTCGTTGCTACTCAGCACTTCAAACTCAACCAGTGGATCAAAATAAGGCATCTCTACAGGGGTTGCCACCAGAAATACTGGATAAAATTATTAGTCATTTACCAATTATGAGGCAGCCAGTCAATAGTGAGCAAAAGCAACTTAATCGTTTAGCCATCAATGACCGGACAGGGCTATATTTTGATAAAATAGCCAAGCGTAATAGCGAAGTTATTCCAGAGAATAACGAAAATCTTAATGTTTTACAGCCTTAACCCATTATGGTTTCTGGCGTTTTAATTTAACGCCAGTTCCAAGAGGGTTAATTAAAGTATCTGATGCTTTATGTTTATTTATTAGCTAGATAATGGATTCTTGGAAAAAATTCTGTAAAAATCACTGTTAAATAAATCGCTTTATTTTAAATCCTAAAAGAAAAATTATATCAATAGATTAACCAGTATAGTGGCCTAGTTTTTTTTAACTATATTAATTTTTTAGTTTAATATTAACTCGTGTAGAGGCATAGTTTATTAATAATTGCTGACTATAAAAATTGAACTAAATTAGCTAACTTTTGCCAAACTTAATATCTGATAAGCACTATCAACACCTTGAGTGAATAATAACTTAAGATTAATGGTAAGTTAATTATGGCGAAAAGAGCATATATATGAACAATGAACACGATTTAAGCGCACAATACGCTAGGCTAGAGGCAATTAATCAACAGATTGGGAAAAAAGTGCTACACCAATCTTATGAAGTGCTATTTCCCCAATTATATACTAATACCTATTTATCCAGAACTGAAATTAAAAATACTCACTTTATACAAGGAGATATTTTTACTCCCCAGCCCAAATTGACAAATCAAGCTACTTTAGCGCCGCTAGAAGTTAATATTGTATTAAAAGGGCCACAAGATTTTTCTGAAATTGCCAGGCAAACCTTGAGTCGTGAGCGCGATTTTAAGCAAGATCAAGCGGCACTGTTAAAACAAATTAATCTCACGTTAAATCAATTAAAACAACAATTTGGTAAAGAGGCTAAATTTAAGCTTAATTTGGTAGGGCATGGCTTGGCTGGGCAAGATGCGCAGTATTTACTCGGAGTTATCATGGAAGGTATGGGTGAAAACATATGTCAAAATTTTAAAGCCCCCCAAAAATTATGGTCTTATTTACAACCTTGGTCAACTAGAAATTCTAGTCAAGCTTTGATTAATCCTCAACGACATATTGCAATTGCTCCAGAGGAATATGCGCCATTAAAAGATATTATCGGTTTAAGTTTAATGCTAGAAGACTCAACGAAAGTTTCTAGTAAACAGGCACAGCGCGCCATCACTATTGCCCGTTTTTTGGCAGAAAATTTAGGAGATAACTTTAGCTTACAGGCCTATAATTTAATTCATATTGAGCGTGCGCAAAATTATTTAGCTGGAGTTAATTTATTATTAAACTTATCTGCAGATATAGGAAAGGTATCGGTAGATATGCGTGATCGAAAAAATGCTCGTTATTTTATACAAGATAACTTTTCAGCAGAAACTTCAGCGCAGTGTAAAAAATTCTTAAGTTTACACGATAGATGGATTTGTTCTTTACCTTATCAGGCCGCACATTGGTTGCTTAGTGCGCTGTCTAATTTAGCCACTCCATTGCAACAATGGGTTAGCCAAGGGCTGAATGTTTTACATGGCTGGTTTTACAGCTCAGCAAATCCAGTTGCAGAACAAGATAACGAGTCACTTTTATCATTTGACCATGAATTACCCCAAAATATTCAGTCATTAACTGCACGTGATTTAGAACGTGCTCGGTTAGTGGTAAAAAAACCGCTTTGTCCAATTGAAAATTTAGTCTTTGAAGGAGGAGGGATCAAAGGGGTAACTTATATTGGGGTGTTAAAAACCTTAGAAAAATCTAATGAGTTGCAAGCAGTACAAAGAGTTGCCGGCAGTTCAGCTGGCGCATTGGTAGCATTACTGTATGCCATAGGTTATGCGCCAGATGAATTAGCTGAAGCGCTTAAAAAAATTGATTTAACTCATTTAAAATCTGGCTATAGAGATAAGTTCCAGTTTTTCCAGAAAAAAGGCTTAGTGGATGGTAAAAATTTACAAGCCATTATTGAGCAATTAATTGCGCAAAAATTGGGGGAGCGGTATAAGAGTATAACGTTTCAAGCACTACAGGCTAAGCGCTTAGATACGCGTATTTTTCATAATCGTAAACTTAAAGAGTTATATATTACCGGCACTAATTTATCTAAAAAAGCTCAACTTGAAATTTTTTCCGCTAATAATACCCCCCATATGCCAATTGCATTAGCCGTTAGGATTTCGATGAGTTTTCCTTTGGCTTTTCAACCGGTACAAATTAGCAATGAAAATGGAAGTTATGATTATTATGTTGATGGCGGCTTAGCGAATAATTGCCCGATGGCGATTTTTGATGATGCCCAATTAACGCCGCCGGGCTTTACCCTTAATCAAGCTGGAGGGAATCCTGCAACGTTAGGGATTTTAGTGGATAACCAAGCCGAAATTAAAGCACGTTGGGGCATGCAAAGCTTAGAAAACCCCACGTTTAAACAGTATGTGAAAGAAATTTTAAGTGGACTGCATAATCGATTTGATGAAATACAACATCGTTGGCCATTAGGGATTATTCAAATTTTTGATCAAAATATTGCCACATTAGATTTTGGGATCAATCAAGCAAAACAACAAAAAATGATTGAAATGGGGAGTAAAGCAACAGCGCAATTTATCAAACACTATCGTGGCAATAATTGTTTTGAGATTAAAGTCTTTGAATCGTTTGCAGAAAAATATCGAGATGCCGATCGGGAAACGCTACAATCAGCGCAAAATCATGAACTGTATCCTTATCTTCGGGAAATAGCGCAAATTATAGGAGAACTTGAATCAACTTTAAGTGAGCATGAACGGCAATTACTCAACAAAAATCAGCAATATGATGCCTTGCTGGAGCAAGACTCCAGTATTAAGCAGCAATTGCTTGCTTTAAATTATCCAGATAATCGCTCTCATCCAGAGCTTAAGGCGTTACAAAATCAGCAATATCAGGTAAAACAACAACTAATTGCCTTAGATGGTGAGTTGCGTTTGCAAGGAGACTTATGGAAAATTACCCAACATAATTTAAACCATGCCACAAAACAACGTATTGTGCTTAACCAGGAATTGCAAGTAGTGCACCACTATCTTGATGCCATGTTAAATTTTGAACCTGTAAGTGATTGCTCGCAGCGTTTAGCGACAGAGCGGCATGCTATTCCTTTAGTGCGTCGTTACTCGTTACCTGAGTTGCCGTTATCGCCAAGCCGAAAATATAAGCCGTGATAAATAGTCTAATGTTATTAGCTATAGGCCACTTACTTAGGTTTCGTATTGCCAGTGAATATATTGGTTATGCTTAACTTAAACCTTTGCAGTTATCTTTGCTTAAGGAAAATGCCGTTGAATTTGAGTAATATCTAATAATTTACTGGAAAGCTCTTCAATGGATAAGGCGGTAGCACTTAAGTAAGGCACTGAGCTTTTGGCAAATAAGGCCTCGACAATACGTACTTCACGTTGACATTGACGCAGTTCAGCATACTGGCTATGGGGAAATCGACTGGCACGAATGGTATGTAAGCGCTGTGGATTAATGGTTAAACCAAATAACTTTTTTGTATAAGGGGCTAGCAGTTTAGGTAAATCACTGGATTGCATATCTTCTTCAGTTAATGGGTAATTTGCCGCTTTGATCCCATATTGCATTGCCAGATAAAGGCAAGTTGGAGTTTTACCTGAGCGTGATACCCCAATTAAAATTAAATCTGCTTGTTGATATTTTTGAGTTTGAGCACCATCATCAACATTTAATGCAAAATTGACTGCCTCCATACGCTGATTATAAGTGGTCAAATTTCCTTGAGCATGAATTTTACCAATGCTATGTGAAGATTTACAGGCCAATACGGTTTCCAATGGGGCAATAAAGGTACCAAAAAAATCAATAAAATGCCCTTGGGCACTGGTAATAATTTTGCGTATTGGTGGTGCTATTAGCGTGCCAAATACAATGGGCAAGGTCTTATCTGCTGCATAAGCTGCATTAATGCGCTCTTTGGCGCGCTCAGCTTTGGTGATGGAATCAATAAAGGGTAAAGTGGTGCGCACAAATTCAATTAAATCAAATTGTGAGATTAAACTTAACCCCATAGTCTCGGCGGTGATTCCGGTGCGATCGGAGACAAAAAAGGCACTACGTTGTTGCAAAATTTTCCTCACTGACGTTTTTGTTGAGTCATGCTAAGATAATACCATTGAACGGTACAAGGTAAACCAACATGACGGTTAAACAATATGTGGTGGCATTAGAGCAATTACGGCGTGAAGATATCGCACAAGTGGGAGGCAAAAATGCCTCATTAGGTGAAATGATAGGTCATCTAACTAAGGCGGGGATTAATGTCCCTGGTGGTTTTGCCACCACTGTTGCGGCCTATCACGATTTTTTAAATCAAGCGCAGTTAACCAGCAAAATTGAAGCCTTATTAGCCACCACCAATTCCCAAGATGTACAGCAATTGGCCCGGCATGGCCAACAGATCCGCCAATGGATCTTAGATAGCCCCTTACCTGAAGCGTTAGTAAGTGCCATTAAAACCGCCTATGCGCAATTAGGTAACGGTCATTCGGCCTTACCAGTGGCGGTGCGCTCTTCAGCCACTGCAGAAGATTTGCCTGAAGCCTCTTTTGCCGGGCAGCAAGAAACTTTGTTAAATGTGCGCGGCATTGATGCACTATTAACTGCCACTAAAATGGTGATGGCCTCGCTTTATAATGATAGAGCCATTGCCTATCGTCAACATCATGGCTTTAAACATCATACAGTGGGCTTATCTGTTGGGATCCAACGCATGGTGCGCAGTGATTTGGCCAGTAGCGGGGTAATGTTTACCTTAGACACTGAATCAGGGTTTGAGCCAGTGGTGTTGATTACTTCATCTTATGGCTTAGGGGAATTGTTGGTGCAAGGCGCGGTTAACCCCGATGAATTTTATGTGTCAAAACCTGCTTTAATGGCGCAGCAGCAGGCTATTTTACGACGTAAATTAGGCAGTAAACAATTAAAAATGGGGTATGCCAGCTCTGGCAACGAAACCGTGACCAATGTAACGGTCCCTTGGGCTGAGCAACGGCAATTTTCATTGAGCGATAGCGAAGTCCATTTACTGGCTCGCCAAGCCCTATTAATTGAACAGCATTATCAATGCCCAATGGATATTGAATGGGCCAAAGATGGGCTTACTAATGAATTATTGATTGTGCAAGCGCGACCTGAAACCGTCAATCATCAGCAGCAATCGCAAATTTTAGAAAGATATCAACTGCAACAAACCGGGCAGGTAAAAGTCACCGGCTGCAGTATTGGCCAAAAAATTGGTCAAGGCAAAGTCACTTTGATCCGCGCCTTAAATCAAATGCATCACTTTAACCGTGGTGAGGTCTTAGTGACCGATATGACTGATCCGGATTGGGAGCCCATTATGCAAAAAGCGGCCGCCATTGTAACCAATCGTGGTGGGCGTACCTGTCATGCGGCCATTATTGCCCGCGAAATGGGGATCCCGGCGGTGGTAGGTTGTGGTGATGCCAGCGAGCAACTTATGCCAGGAGAAGCAGTTACGGTAAGTTGCGCCGAAGGCGATACCGGTAAGGTCTATGCCGGTGAACTAAAATATCAAGTATTACGCCAATCATTAACTACAATGCCAGCACTGCCCTTTAAGATTATGCTCAATGTGGGCAATCCCGAGCGCGCCTTTGCGATGCAAAAACTGCCTAATGCTGGGGTGGGCTTAGCCAGAATTGAATTTTTAATTAATCAAATGATTGGTATACATCCTAAAGCCTGTTTAGAGTATCAAAGCTTAGAGACGAAGTTACGCCAACAAATTTTAGAAAAAAGTGCCGGTTATGCAGATCCGGCCAGTTTTTATTGGCAAAAATTGGCCGAAGGGATTGCTACTTTAGGCGCGGCATTTGCCTCTAAACCGGTTATTGTGCGATTTTCAGATTTTAAATCCAATGAATATGCCAATTTATTAGGTGGGCATTTATATGAGCCTCAAGAAGAAAACCCAATGTTAGGATTTCGCGGGGCGGCCCGTTATCTGGCACCGAGTTTTCAAGCATGCTTTGCGTTAGAATGCCAAGCCATTAAATATGTGCGCGAGCAGATGGGGCTGCGTAATATTCAAGTGATGGTCCCATTTGTACGTACTGTAGCACAAGCACAAGCTGTATTAGCATTAATGGCAGCCAATGGGCTACAACGTGGCCAACAAGGGTTAAAAGTGATGATGATGTGCGAGTTGCCCACTAATGCCTTATTAGCTGAACACTACTTACCCTATTTTGATGGCTTTTCCATTGGCTCTAATGATTTAACCCAACTAACTTTAGGCCTTGATCGCGATTCTGGCTTAGTGGCTAATCAATTTGATGAACGTGATCCGGCAGTAAAAATTTTGCTACAACAGGCCATTAAGGCCTGTCAAGATGCGGGCAAATATATTGGGATTTGCGGTCAAGGCCCCTCTGATCACCTTGAGTTTGCCCAATGGTTAATGGCCCAAGGGATTGACAGTATTTCACTTAATCCCGATACAGTGATTGAGACTTGGTTACACTTAGCGCAAACCCCTTAAGGGGTTTGCATGCCATCTTGTGTCGCTAAATTGGCGGCTAAGCCAATATAGGTGTCAGGCGTTAGGGCTTGCAATTTGGCTTTTTCCGCTTCAGGTAACGCCAAATTCGCTAAAAATTCGCGCCAGCGGGTTGCATCTAAACGCTGACCACGAGTTAAGGCTTTTAGCTTTTCGTAGGGTTGTTCAATGCCATAACGACGCATCACAGTTTGTGCGGCCTCGGCTAAGACTTCCCAATTTTGGGCTAAGTCCTGCGCAATCATTGCCGGATCAACTTCTAATTTATTGAGTCCTTTTAATAGCGCAGTTAAGCCTAAATGACTATAGCCAATAGCCACCCCAATATTGCGCAATACGGTAGAGTCGGTTAAATCCCGTTGCCAGCGCGAGCAAGGCAATTTTTCACTTAAATGTCCCAATAAAGCATTGGCCAACCCTAAGTTACCTTCAGCATTTTCAAAATCAATGGGATTGATTTTATGTGGCATGGTAGATGAGCCTACTTCACCGGCAATCACTTTTTGTTTAAAATATTTTAAGCTAATATAGCCCCACATATCACGGGCACTATCAATGGCAATGGTATTAATTCGTTTTACAATATCAAAATATTCTGCCATATAATCATGGGGTTCAATTTGGGTAGTAAACGGATTCCATTGCAACCCCAAACTTTCTACAAAGGCTTTAGAAAAACTTAACCAATCTAGCGTGGGATAGGCACTATAGTGAGCATTAAAATTACCCACGGCCCCATTGATTTTGCCTAAAATAGGTTGCGCTTGTAAGGCGTTAAGTTGCCGGGTTAAACGAGTTGCAATATTTTTAAATTCTTTACCTAAAGTGGTGGGAGAGGCCGGTTGGCCATGAGTGCGCGATAACATACTTAAATTAGCATAAGTGTGCGCAAATTTACTTAACCGTTGGATTAAAGTGTTAAGTTGACCCACCAAAACCTGCTGTTTAAGATCGTTAAGCATCATGGCATAGGCTAAATTATTAATGTCTTCAGAAGTACAGGCAAAATGCACAAATTCTAATTGCTGCGCAAATTCAGGATAAGCACTTAATTTATCTTTAATATAATACTCTAAGGCTTTCACATCATGATTGGTGGTGCGCTCAATTTGCTTAACTTTTTCGGCTTGGGCTACATCAAAATTTTTCAGCAAATCGCTTAAAATTTGTTGTTGGGCTGAGGTAAATGCAGTGAGCTCATTAATATCAGGATGTTCACTTAAGGCTTGTAGCCAGCGAATTTCAATCACTAGGCGATAATAAATTAAGCCATATTCACTTGCAATGCCGCGCAAAGCATCAGTTTGGCGTGCATAGCGGCCATCTAAAGGAGATAGCGCAGTTAAGGCCGTAAGAGGCATAATAAGACTCCTGCTATTTATATTTGGAGGGATCGGTGCACCAGTGCCTATCGCCTGGCGCATTGGTGGTAGTAATAGTGGCGCCACCTAAGCACTGTTGCCCAGCATAAAATACAATGGCTTGACCGGGAGTGATTGCCCGTTGTGGGGTATCAAAGGTGACGTTTAATTGGTTTTGCGCCCATTGAACTTGACAGTTTTGTGGCGCTTGGCGATAGCGAATTTTGGCTTGGCAGCGTAAGGGTAAGGAGATTGGATTGATCCAATGTGGGGCTTGAGCCCGCAATTGAGTTGCATAAAGCCAAGGGTGGGATTGGCCTTGCGCCACAATAAGTCGATGCTTGGACATATCTTTACCCACCACATACCAAGGTAGGGCTAGGCTATCGGCTTGCCCACCAATTTGTAAGCCTTTACGTTGCCCTAAGGTATAAAACATTAATCCTTGATGCTGTCCTAATACTTGGCCATTTGGGGTTTCAATTGGGCCAGGCTTAGGGCTGACAAACTCTGCCAAAAAGGGTTGAAATTTACGCTCACCAATAAAACAAATTCCAGTGCTGTCTTTGCGAGCATGGTTAATTAAGCCCGCTTGTTGTGCTAGGGTACGCACTTGTGATTTCAGTAAATGCCCAATAGGAAATATACTTTTGGCTAATTGTGATTGAGTTAAGGTATATAAAAAATAAGATTGATCTTTATTAAGATCTGCCCCTTTTAACAGTTGGTAATGCGCTGGTCCTGAACCATCATCGGACCGCGGTATTTGTTGGGCATAATGCCCAGTGGCCATATAGTCTGCCCCTAAGCGCAAAGCATAATTGAGGCATTCGTTAAATTTAATTTCTTTATTACATAAAATATCTGGATTAGGAGTGCGACCCGCTTGATATTCATCTAAGAATTCGCTAAAGACTCGTTGCCAATATTCTGCGGCAAAGTTGACGGTATGCAATGGCAAGTTAAGTTGTTGGCAAACACGACGCACCACCGCCAAATCTTCTTTAGCCGAACAAAAGCTGCTGGTATCATCTTCTTCCCAGTTTTTCATAAACAACGCTTCCACTACAAAGCCTTGTTCTTTTAATAGCCACGCTGTGACCGCGGAATCTACACCGCCTGATAAGCCAACCATGATTTTACTGTTAGGTGGGATATTATACATTTTAAGTAATTAATATAACTTTTTTTAAAAGAATAGCCTCATTTTAACATAAACCTACGTGAATGCTTAGTTTTAAGCTCGGTAGCACATATTTATTTTAAGCGGTTTTCTATACACTAAGTAACAAGTTTATATTATCACTGGGTTAAGAGGGCTAAATATGGCATACCAAAAAATTATTGTTCCCCAACAAGGTGCGGCAAAAATAACGGTTAATCTTGATGGCACATTGAACGTGCCCAATTATCCGATTATTCCCTTTATTGAAGGCGATGGCATTGGCGTCGATATTACCCCGGTAATGCGTAAGGTAATCGATGCCGCTGTTATGCAAGCCTATCCACAAGCGCGTCATATTGCATGGATGGAAGTTTATGCTGGAGAAAAAGCCACCACTGTCTATGGCGCGCAACAATGGTTACCCCTGGAAACCATTGATGCCTTGCGAGAGTTTGTGGTGGCCATTAAAGGCCCGTTAACCACGCCAGTGGGGGGCGGCATGCGCTCAGTTAATGTTGCATTGCGCCAGCAGTTGGATTTATTTACTTGCCTGCGTCCAGTGCGCTATTTTAAAGGCACCCCTAGCCCAGTAAAGCATCCAGAAAAAGTAGCAATGGTGATTTTTAGAGAAAACTCTGAGGATATCTATGCCGGTATTGAATGGGAAGCAGGGAGTTTTGAGGCACAAAAGTTGATCCGCTTTTTAAGTGAGGAAATGAAAGTCACTCAAATTCGCTTTCCTGAACAATGTGGTATTGGGGTAAAGCCGGTGTCTTATGCCGGCACTCGTCGTTTGGTTCGCCAAGCTATCCAATATGCCATTGAGCATAATCAGCCTTCAGTGACTTTGGTACATAAAGGCAATATTATGAAGTTTACGGAAGGGGCCTTTAAAGAATGGGGCTATGCATTGGCACGGGAAGAATTTGGGGCAAAACCGTTAGACGGTGGGCCTTGGCATACGTTGCAAAATCCCCATACCCAGCAGCCCATTATTTTAAAAGATTGTATTGCAGATGCTTTTTTACAACAAATTTTACTGCGACCTGAAGACTATCAAGTGATTGCTACTTTAAATTTAAATGGTGATTACATCTCAGATGCGCTGGCGGCGCAAGTGGGGGGTATTGGGATCGCTCCGGGCGCTAATTTAGGCAATGGCTTAGCGTTATTTGAAGCCACCCATGGTACTGCCCCCAAATATGCCGGGCAAAACAAAGTCAATCCAGGTTCAATTATTTTATCGGCGGAAATGATGTTACGCCATCTAGGTTGGGTTAAAGCGGCCGACAAGGTATTACAAGGCGTACAAGGTGCGATTGCTGCAAAAACCGTGACTTATGATTTTGCGCGGCAAACCCAAGGCGCCACTGAACTGAGTTGTTCACAATTTGGGGATGCCATTATTGAGCATATGTAATAACAATTAAGGCAAGTTAAACTAACTTGCCTTAATTAAAGCAACTAAAATCAAAAATCTGCCATTTCAGTGACTGAGGCCGCGGGGTGTGCCGAGTTAGTTGCTTCATCATTTTGAGACCCGCTTTGTGGCGTAATATTGGTGGCATGTAAGCCTTTGTCGCCATGGTGGATATCAAAAAAAACCGCCTGCCCAGCTTTTAGACTTTTATAGCCATCCATGACAATGGCTGAAAAATGTGCAAACACATCTTGGCCGCCTTCGGTTGGTTTAATAAAGCCATAGCCTTTTGCACTGTTGAACCATTTTACTATCCCAGTTGCCATACGGTAAATCCTTTTTACTGAATCATTAGGAGACATTACTGTCCTAAAGCTGTTTCACCTGATATTAAACTCACCATCGCAGTCTATAACACAGCCGGGTAAAACCACCCCTGTTTTTTAATTCAGGGATGGCTTAGCTAAGCTAATGGCGTGATTAATTTAACCCTTATTTCATCATTAACCCCTTGAGTCATGCAACCAATTTTGTAGAAAAGCACTTAGCTTGCATATGCTATGTATTGGCTTTTGCTATATTGCTCGGTGCTACCCAATAAACCGCGGTTATGCCAAAATAACTCATCAAAAGATAAGCGGTAAGGCGAGGTGAACAATCTTTGGCTAATATTATGAGTATGAGCAGTTTCGACCGCCATGGCGACTCTAGCAATGAATGCGTAGCAGAAAAAGCTAAGCTTAAGTTGCAACGCCCAGCGATGTATAAAGTAGTGATGTTAAATGATGACTATACCCCGATGGACTTTGTAATAGAAGTCCTAGCACGATTTTTTGGCTGTGATCAGGCTAAGGCAGTGAGCATAATGCGAGTCGTTCATACTCAAGGGCGTGCAGTTTGTGGCATTTATAGCCGTGATGTTGCACAAACTAAAACTGCCCAAGTCATCAATTACGCAAGGCAACAACAATATCCATTGCTGTGTAGGGTTGAACAAACATAACCAGGATATGGAGAGACCCCTTATGTTGAGCAAAGAGCTTGAAATGACGCTCAACCTGGCTTTTAAAGCAGCCAGAGATAAACGTCATGAATTTATGACCGTGGAGCACTTATTACTGGCTTTGCTTGACAACAATATTGCATCTAGTGTTTTGCGATCTTGTGGGGCTAATGTTGATAGGTTACGTCAAGATCTACAAATTTTTGTGGATGAAACCACCCCGTTAATTCCAAGCGGTGAATTACATCGTGAAACCCAACCCACTTTAGGCTTTCAACGGGTGTTGCAGCGCGCGGTGTTTCATGTGCAATCTGCCGGTAAAGAAGAAGTCACTGGAGCCAATGTTTTGGCGGCTATTTTTAGTGAACAAGAAAGTCAAGCGGTCTACTTTTTAAAACAAGAAAATATTACCCGTTTAGATATTGTTAATTATATTTCCCATGGCTTATCCAAAGTTGAGGATACGCGCGAAGGAGAAGAGCCACACTTTGAACAACCGTTAGATCAAGAAGCTGGGGTTGAAAGTGACAATAAAAGTCCCTTGGAAAGTTATGCTATTAATTTAAATTTACAAGCTAAAGACGGAAAAATAGACCCACTGATTGGTCGTGACAGTGAAGTGGAAAGAACGGTACAAGTATTATGTCGGCGCAGAAAAAATAATCCATTGTATGTGGGCGAAGCTGGGGTGGGTAAAACCGCCATTGCTGAAGGTTTAGCGCGCCTTATCATAGAAGAAAAAGTACCCGAAGCATTAAGTCATTGTACGATTTATGCCCTAGATTTAGGGTCCTTATTGGCAGGGACTAAATACCGAGGAGATTTTGAAAAACGTTTAAAAGCCTTATTAGCGCAACTTAAAAAAGACCAAGGGGCGGTATTATTTATTGATGAAATTCATACCATTATTGGAGCAGGCGCCGCCTCAGGTGGGGTAATGGATGCTTCTAACTTAATTAAACCGATGTTAGCCAGTGGTAACTTAAGGTGTATAGGCTCTACCACTTATCAAGAATATCGCGGTATTTTTGAAAAAGACCGGGCCTTGGCACGGCGCTTTCAAAAAATTGATATTAAAGAGCCCTCAGTGGCAGAAACCATCCAAATTTTAAAAGGATTGAAGGCTAACTTTGAAAGCCACCATCAACTGCGTTATACCCAAGCCGCCCTAAAAACTGCTGCAGAATTGGCGGATAAATATATCTCTGATCGCTTTTTACCCGATAAAGCCATCGATGTGGTAGATGAAGCTGGAGCCTACCAACGGCTACAACCCACCAAAAAACGCAAAAAAGTGATAGGGATCAAAGAAATTGAAGGGATTGTGGCTAAAATGGCACGTATTCCCTCGCAAAGTGTTTCCACTTCCGATCGTACTTTACTGCAAAATCTGGATGAGGCACTAAACCAAAAAGTCTTTGGACAAACTCGGGCTATTGAAGCCTTAGTGGCGGCTGTAAAAATGGGGCGCTCAGGCTTAGGAGATCCAGAAAAACCAGTAGGGTGCTTTTTATTTGCTGGCCCCACTGGAGTGGGCAAAACAGAAGTGAGTAAACAACTCAGCAAAGTATTAGGTGTAGAGTTAATTCGTTTTGATATGTCAGAATATATGGAAAGCCATACCGTGTCACGCTTGATTGGCGCGCCACCTGGTTATGTTGGCTACGATAGTGGCGGTTTACTCACCGAGGCAATCAATCAAACTCCCCATTCCATTTTATTGTTAGATGAAATTGAAAAGGCTCATCCGGATGTATTTAATTTATTATTACAGGTCATGGACAATGGCTGTTTAACCGATAGCAATGGCCGCAAAGCAGATTTTCGGCATGTCACTTTAATTATGACCACCAATGCTGGGGCAGAGTTGATGAATCGTTCTTCGATGGGCTTTACCGAACAAAACCATCATTCAGATGGAATGGTCACCATTCAGCGCTCCTTTACCCCTGAATTTAGAAATCGCTTAGATGCCATTATCTTTTTTGATACCTTAAATCAAGCCACCATTGCACAAATCGTGGATAAATTTATATTAGAACTTCAACAACGCTTACAAGAAAAACAAGTACAGCTGGATTTTGATACGGCAACTCGTCAGTGGTTAATTGAACATGGCTATGATAGAAAAATGGGGGCGCGCCCAATGGCCAGGTTGATCCAAGAAAAGATCAAAAAACCTCTTGCCGATGAACTGCTATTTGGACAATTGGTTTATGGCGGCCATGTGCGGGCAATGATTATTGACGGAGATCTCAAAGTCAAAATCTATGAAACCGCTTAAGAATTAATTACTGCGGGCTTGGTCACGAGGATTATTGCCCCGGTCGCGAAATACAATGCGCCCCTTGGTTAAGTCATAAGGGGTTAATTGAACGGTTACTTTATCCCCAGTTAGAATTTTAATATAATTTTTACGCATCTTACCTGAGATATGGGCAAGGACGGTATGTTTGTTCTCAAGTTCTACCCGAAAGGTGGTATTAGGTAACATTTCAAGTACCGTGCCCTCCATTTCGATATGATCTTCTTTTGCCATAATAATATTTACCTTTGAGTTAAGAGCTAAAATTGCAGTTATTCTACCAAATATCTTGCGAGGAAAGAACCGCTATCATAGCTGAGCCTAAAAAAAATGCCAAATCCCTTAGCTTAACCTAAGCGATAAAGTGAACTAAAGCTTAACCTAACCCCTCTAGAAATTTTTCTGCATCTAATGCCGCCATACAGCCACTGCCCGCAGAAGTAATGGCTTGTCGATAAACGCTATCAGCCACGTCCCCCGCAGCAAAGATCCCTGGCTTATCAGTTGCAGTTGCCATACCATTTAACCCACTTTTAATCACTAAATAGCCATTGCGCATCGCCAGCTGCTCATGAAATAGTTGGGTATTGGGAGTATGCCCAATGGCAATAAATACCCCATTTAACGGTAAGTAGCGCTGGGTAGCATTTTGGCTGTGACGCAACATAACTCCCGTGACCCCTTGGGCATCGCCCATAATTTCTTGAACTTCATGTTTCCAAATACATTCAATATTTCCCTTTTGGGTTTTGCTCATTAATTTATCAATCAAAATCTTTTCGGCGCGCAATTGGTCGCGGCGATGTACCAAAAAGACTTTTTTTGCCAAATTAGATAAATATAAGGCTTCCTCTACCGCAGTATTGCCCCCTCCGATGACCGCAACAGTTTGATTTTTAAAAAAGAAACCATCACAAGTTGCACACGCCGAAACGCCTCGCCCCATAAAGGCTTCTTCTGAGGGCAGCCCCAGATATTTGGCAGAGGCCCCGGTGGCAATAATCACCGATTCTGCTAAATAATGTTGCCCGCCATCGCCAGTTAATGAAAAGGGCCGTTGGCTGAAATCAACTTGCGAAATATGATCGCTAATGATTTCGGTTTCAAAACGTTCAGCATGCGCCTCTAAGCGCAACATTAAATCAGGCCCTTGTAAACCAGGCGTTTCCCCTGGCCAGTTTTCCACGTCAGTGGTCGTGGTTAATTGACCGCCTTTTTCTAAGCCGGTTACCAATACGGGGTGTAAATTGGCTCGCGCTGCATAAAGCGCAGCAGTGTAACCTGCTGGACCAGAGCCTAAAATAAGTAGCTTGCAATGCTTACTGCTCATAATTTTGCCTTATGGTTAACGTTTTAAAAAAGTTGGTTAAATATATCATTGATTATGGTTGTCCAAGTCACTGGAAGGGCGCAAAAACGATTTGTAATCTTTAGCGCTCATGGTAGGCTAAACAATGTAGGGCAGCAAGATACTCTTAAGCTTGCAGCTAATCAACTAAAGTATACGTCAATCACGCTGTAAAATATATGGAATTATGAGGCAAGCCACATCCCGACATCAAGATCCCTCGCTGTCTGCGCAACTAGGACGTCGTTTGCGTGAAGGCGCATTGATCTTAATTTTATCGCTTGGCATTTATGTATTGATTGCTTTAATCACTTACAGTGCCGCCGATCCGGGGTGGTCACATACCAGTAATGTACCAGGGATTGTCAATGCCGCCGGTAAAACTGGGGCTTGGTGTGCAGATATTTTATTTTCCATTTTTGGCTATATTGCTTATATTTTTCCCTTGGTGATTACATTCAGTGGCACTTTTGTATATGGCTATGGCCGAGCTGCGCCAGCGCATTATCATCCCGCGCTATGGTGGGGAGTTCGCACTAGCGGATTGTTATTAGCACTGCTGGCCAGTTGTGGCTTAACCACGATGCATTTCCAAGCCGCTGCGGTCATGCCCATGAGCAGTGGCGGGATTGTGGGGGCATTGGTGAACAATATATTAGTTTACCAGCTGAATTATTTGGGCAGCAGTGTAATCTTATTGGCGTTTTTATTGGCGGGGCTCACTTTATTTACCGGTATCTCTTGGCTAAAAGTGATGGATGGGATCGGTTACTATACATTAAAATTCAGTCATTATCTGGCCCAGCAGTTGCCACAATGGTTGCAAGGTATGGTGTGGTTAACTCAGGCACTTTATGCGCAAATTAAAATGGGGTATCGCCGCGTTAGTGTCAAAAAATCTAGCGCACTTAGCGTTCCAACGAATACGCCCAGGGGGAACGCAAATCGTGTGTCCCCTAAAAAAACCCTGCAAATTCATGGGCCCGTTGCGTCGCCGCAACCTGCTAAATTATCATTGAAACAAGCGAAACCCACCGCGCGACCGGTCAGTGAAACAGCCACTAAAGCCAAAGATCATTCCACTTTAGGTTCGCACTTAATTGCCCCCTCATTGGCATTGCTAGAAAATGCGCCGCCTGCCACTGAAATCAGCGCAGTCAATCAACAAGAATTAGCCAGTTTATCTCAATTGGTAGAAGCGCGGTTATTAGAATTTGGGGTACAAGTACAAGTGGTGGCGGTGCATCCCGGTCCGGTGATTACCCGCTTTGAATTAGAATTGGCGGCAGGGATTAAAGTCAGTAAAATTTCTGGGTTAGCTAAAGATTTGGCCCGCAGTTTATCGGTGATTAGCGTTAGGGTAGTGGAAGTGATCCCCGGCAAATCTGTGGTTGGCTTAGAAATCCCCAATGTACAACGCGAAATTGTGCGCCTAAAAGAAATTTTAGCCTCCAATGCCTATCAACATGCAGAATCGCCATTGACTTTGGGGTTAGGCAAAGGGATCAGTGGACGTCCCATTTGTGTGGATTTGGCGAAGATGCCGCATTTATTGGTTGCCGGCACGACCGGTGCCGGGAAATCGGTGGGCTTAAATGCCATGTTATTGAGTATTTTATATAAAGCGACGCCCGAACAGGTCCGATTAATTTTAATTGATCCTAAAATGCTAGAGCTGGCGGTTTATGATGATATTCCACATCTACTCACCCCAGTGGTAACTGATATGAAAGATGCGGCTAATGCTTTGCGTTGGTGTGTCAGTGAAATGGAAGCGCGCTATCAATTGATGGCGGCATTAGGGGTGCGTAATCTTACTGGCTATAACCGTAAACTAGAAGCGGCCAATAAAGCCGGTAAGCCAATTTTAGATCCGTTATGGGATCCCAATCAAGGACAACCCGCGCCAGCGCTAACTACCCGGCCTTATATTGTGGTAGTGGTGGATGAATTTGCCGATATGATGATGGTGGTCGGGAAAAAAGTCGAAGAATTAATTGCGCGCATTGCGCAAAAAGCCAGAGCCGCGGGCATTCATTTGATTTTGGCCACGCAACGACCTTCGGTTGATGTGATTACTGGCTTAATTAAAGCCAATATTCCTACTCGAATTGCCTTTCAAGTATCCTCGCGCATTGATTCGCGCACTATTTTAGACCAGCAAGGGGCAGAACAATTACTGGGACATGGCGATATGCTGTATTTACCCCCCGGCGCTGGGGTACCAGAGCGGATCCATGGCGCTTATGTGGCCGATGAAGAAGTACATAAAGTGGCGGATGAATGGCGTAGCCAACGGCAACCCGATTATATTGAAAGTGTTACCAAACACAGCAATATATTAAGTGGTTTTGCTAATGGCGCGCGTAATGGGGAAGATTATGATGAATTATACGATGAGGCGGTCAAAGTGGTGACCGAATCACGTCGGGCCTCCATTTCGCATGTCCAACGCCGATTAAAAATAGGGTATAATCGAGCCGCACGGCTGATTGAGCAAATGGAAGAAGATGGTATTGTTAGTGCCATGCAATCCAATGGCAGCCGTGAAGTGATAGCCCCACCCCCCCCAGAAGGTTAATATAATGAAAATCAAAACTGGCTTATTGTGGTTAAGTCTATTATTTATCTGTCCGCTAACCCAAGCCTCAACACCAAGTGAGCAGCTGTATAGGTTAATGGCAGCCATGAAAAGTTATAAAGCTAATTTTACCCAGCTGACCCAAGATGATGCAGGGAATACTTTAGCGACCAGTGAAGGCCAATTTAAGCTATTACGCCCCAATCAACTTATTTGGGAAACGATTGAGCCAGCACCGATGCAAGTGATTATTGATGGTCAATTTTTATGGAATTATGATATAGAATTAGAGCAAATTACCCAGCAACCTTTAAATGCAGCACTGGCGCAATCCCCCGCCACATTACTATTAGGTCAAGATAAAAGCTTTTTAACCCATTACCAAATCTCAATGGTGGCTAATACGCAATGTAGTCGTGGGGTCAGTCACTGTTTTTATTTGCAACCTAAAGTTAAAGACAGTGAATTTGAAGCCATGTGGTTAGGGTTTGCGGATGATTTATTAATTTACTTAAAAGTAACAGATTTATTAGGCCAGGTGAATAAAATCTATCTGCAACAGCCTCAATTAAATCCCGAACTCAATTCCGCACACTTTGAATTTGTGCCTCCCCCTGGTGTAGATGTGATCCAAGCTTATGAGTAGCGCATCTGCTGCAATAGAGTGGTTTTTTTAAAGCAAGATGATAAACTACTATGCCAAATAGCCCCATTGCTTAAGTTAAATGGCGGGAACCGGCCCCCAAATAAAGAGACTGCACTATGATTGATCCAAAATTATTACGTCAAGATTTTGCTGCTACCAGCGAAAAATTAAAGCTTAGTCGTAATTTTAGCCTTGCAGACAGTAGTTACTTTGAGCTCGAAGCACAACGCAAAGCCCAACAAAGTCAAGTACAACATTTACAATCACAACGTAATGAGTTATCCAAACATATTGGTCAAGCAAAAGCCCAAGGTAAAGACTGTACTGCGGAATTAGCTCAAGCCCAGCAATTAGCTGAGCAATTAACCATAGAGCAACAGCAATTAGAAACCGTGCTTGGAGAACAAGCTCAATGGCTGCTAACGGTGCCCAATTTACCACATGAGTCCGTACCACCAGGCCAAAATGAACAACAAAATGTTGAACTGCGCCGCTGGAAAGAGCCCCCAAATTTTGAATTTACCCCTCAAGATCATATTGTCTTAGGCCAAGCGTTAGGCTTAAATTTTGAGCGCGCCACAGCAATGTCGGGCGCCCGCTTTGTAGTGCTGCAGCAGCAATTGGCAAAATTACATCGCGCTTTAACCCAGTTTATGTTAGATATTCATACTCAAGAACATGGGTATTTGGAACAGTATGTACCTTATATTGTAGAAAGTAAGGCCCTAATTGGGACTGGCCAATTACCTAAATTTGCCGAAGATCAATTTAAAATTGCAGGTGAGCGTGATTTATATTTGATCCCAACCGCGGAAGTGTCATTAACCAATTTAGTTAGAGAGCAAATTTTAGAATGGGATAGCTTGCCATTGCGCTTGGTCAGTCATACTCCTTGTTTTCGCAGTGAAGCTGGCTCTTATGGGAAAGATACGCGTGGTATGATCCGCCAGCATCAATTCGATAAAGTAGAATTGGTACAAATTACTGCCCCCGAAGCCTCCTATGCAGCATTAGAGGCCTTGACTGGACATGCCGAAACGATTTTGCAACGCCTGGAATTGCCTTATCGAGTAATGGCATTATGTCAGGGAGATTTGGGTTTTAGCGCTGCTAAAACCTATGATTTAGAAGTATGGCTACCTGGACAACAAAATTACCGTGAAATTAGTTCTTGCTCTAATACCGAAGCTTTTCAAGCGCGGCGCATGCATACCCGGTTTAAGCGGCCTGCATCGAAAAAAAATGAATTGGTGCATACCATTAATGGCTCAGGCTTAGCGGTAGGGCGGACTTTAGTGGCAGTCTTAGAAAATCACCAAGATGCATTGGGCCAAATTCATATTCCTAAAGCCTTGCAGCCTTATATGAACTATCAAACCTTATTGAAACCAATCCCCAATCATCATTAAAAAACTTGATCTTCAATAAGAGTTTCTTTATTGTGTGTTCCTTCAAGCAGGGCAAGGTGCCTTGAAGAAAAAAATTCCCAGCACTTCGTGCATGCTCCGCAATGCCTGCCTTCACACAGCAGGCATTTTTTTGCCAATTCTTGGTTTAATTAGAGGCCTTTGAATTTGGGGTGAAATAAGTCTGTTGCAAAGTGCTCACAATGATTGAGCTCGTGCCAATCACCAGTCCCAGCCCTAAACCTATTCCATTGCCTAACCCCAAGCCTACCGCGACTAATATATAACTGCCTAAATTGCTGCCTAAATGGGCTATAGGGATTGAGCTGGCCAATGAGGCTCCAATACCACCACCTAGCATTGCTCCCGATAATCCACAGGCAAGCATTATGCTGCTTTTTTCTAGCCCACCTTGGATATATTGAGTTTCAATTGGGGTTAAATAGCGCATTACAATTAATCCTATAGGGAAAGTTTAAAGTTTACCTACGATGATTTAAATTTTAAAGTAATCATTCACTCACTTTTGGGGTTTACTAAATAATAGACAAAAAAAATGCCGCATGATGCGGCATTGGGTTGGATAAACAATCATTAGTCACGGTTGCCAGCAAACGCGGCCAATAATTGTAGTAGCGATAAAAAGAGATTATAAATGGCCAAGTATAAAGCCACAGTTGCTGAAATATAATTGCGTTGGCCATTATGGATCAATTGACTGGTCTCAAATAAAATGGCGCCACAGGCAAATAACATAAAGGCACAAGAAAGACCAATTTGTAGCATGGGAATATGCGTAAATAAGCTTAATACGATCCCAAATAAGCAAACTATAGCTAAGCCCATTAAAAAGCCGCCCAAGTAACTAAAATCTTTACGCGTTGTTAACGCATATGCCGATAACCCTAAGAAGATCAGCCCGGTACCGCCTAATGCAGTCATTACCAATTGCCCACCATTGGAATAGGCTTGGATATAAAGATTAAGAATAGGCCCAAGGGTAAATCCCATAACGCCAGTGAGTAAAAAGGTATTAAATAAACCCCATATACTGTCTTTGGTTTTTTCAACTAAGAAAAATAACCCAAAATAAAGTAATAATGCCGCCAACCCTATAGGGGGGGCATTGATGGCCATGGCGATACCTGCAGTACAAGCACTGAACATTAAAGTCAATGATAATAAAATATAAGTGTTACGTATTACCGAGTTTGTGGCTAATGCGGGACGGTCACTCGCTCTTGAAATTGTACTGTATTGCTTTGACATACACAGTTCCTCTTTTTTAATAGATACAAACAGTATACCATAAATCTCAATCAAAAACTTGAGATATCATATAGTCTATGATGCTTGGTTAAGTGATAATGTCAAGGGGTTAATTTCTTTAGTGTACATTGCAAACTTAACTCGGGTTAGGTAGACTTTTCACTATCTATTGGAGAGGTGGCTGAGTGGTCGAAAGCGGCGGTCTTGAAAACCGTTGAGGGGCAACCCTCCCAGGGTTCGAATCCCTGTCTCTCCGCCAGTATTTGCACTTATCCATGGCGATTTGCTATATAGCAAGACTAAAATGAGTGCGACAGGCTAAAAATTATCTCGCATTTTTTATTTATAAGGGGCTTCAGTTTTGATAACCGTCCTTTTGGTTGATGATCATGATTTGGTACGTGCCGGCGTAAAAAGTCTATTAAATGAAGTGACTGATATCCAAGTAATTGGCGAAGCCGCCAATGGCGAAGATGCAGTTAAGGTGGCTCGCGAGAAGCAACCAAACATTGTATTAATGGATGTTCGTATGCCAGGTATAGGGGGCTTAGAGGCTACCCGTAAGCTATTGCGCGCTGTGCCAGAAGCCAAAGTAATTGCATTAACTGTGTGTGGAGAAGAGCCTTTCCCCTCTAAATTGTTACAAGCCGGCGCTGCAGGGTATCTTACAAAAGGCTCCGGCATTGAAGAAATGGTACAAGCCATTCGTGCGGTGCACTTAGGTAAACGCTATATTAGCCCAGAAGTGGCTCAGCAATTAGCTTTAAAGCATCTTTCAGATGAAAAAGCCTCTCCTTTTGATACGTTATCTGACCGAGAAATGCAGGTCATGTTAATGATCACCAGTGGCCAAAAAGTACAAGAGATTTCTGATAAATTGTGCCTTAGCCCTAAAACCGTCAACAGTTACCGCTATCGCTTATTTGAAAAGTTAACCGTGCACAGCGATGTTGAATTAACTCATTTGGCCATTCGACATGGGATATTAGATACCAAATCCTTAGAAACTGAGCCGCATTATTAACCACATAGTAATAACTAAGCATTTATTCATTAATTTGTTATAATCTTGGGCATGTTTGATGCCCAAGCCTTTCTTGCCAACTTAACGGCTCGCCCTGGTGTTTATTGTCTATTAGATGCCAAGCAACAGCTGTTATATGTGGGTAAAGCTAAAAATTTAAAACGTCGTTTGACCAGCTATTTTCGCGCGCAAAGTGATGCACGCTTGCAATCAATGGTGCGTCAAATTGCTGCGGTAGACATTACCGTTACCGCAAGCGATAAAGAAGCCTTGTTGTTAGAAAACACGCTAATTAAAACCCGTAAGCCGCGTTATAATGTGGTGTTGCGTGACGACAAATCTTACCCTTATTTATTATTTTCCCAAAGTCGCTATCCACGCTTGGTTTATCATCGCGGCCCACAAACGTTAAAAGGCGAATACTTTGGACCTTATCCTAGCGCAATAGCCGTGAAAGAAGCCCTTAATTTATTGCAACGCTTGTTTAAATTGCGCCAATGTGATGATAGCTTTTTTGCCAATCGCTCTCGGCCTTGTTTGCAATACCAAATTAAACGCTGTAGTGCACCGTGTTGTGATTATATTAGTCCCAGCGCCTATGCCCATGATGTACAAAATGCGCGTGCATTTTTATTGGGCAAAAAAAGTGCAATGATTGAAACCTTAATTGGGCAAATGCATAGCGCCGCCATTAAACAAGATTATGAAACTGCTGCCCGATTACGCGACCAAATTACCCAGTTACGCAGTATTATTGAGCAACAAGCAGTATTTAAAGCGCAAGGTAATGTCGATGCGATTGGCTTAGCCGGGGAAAATGGAAGCTATTGTATTTATGTACTGTTTATTCGTGAGGGCAAAACCTTAGGCGGTAATAGCTTTTTTCCTAATCTGGTGGCGCACCTATCTGAGGCAGAAATTATTCGCGGCTTTATTACTCAGTATTACCTTAAGCCATCAGCACAACGTGATTTTCCCGATACCATCATTGCAGGAACGGCGTTTGAAGACCGGGTCATGTTGGCCCAAATGATTGCCCAGTCTGCTAATAAATCGGTAAAAATTTTAACTAAAGTCAAAACCCATAAAGCCAGTTGGCATACCATGGCCCTGGATAATGCCAAGATCCAATTAAGCCAACGCTTGCAAACCAAGTCTGTAATAACCACACGTTGGCAAGATCTGCAAAAACACCTGGGATTATCCTCAATGGGCCGCATTGAATGCTTTGATATCAGCCATACTATGGGTGAGGCAACCATTGGGGGATGTGTGGTGTTTGAAGCGCAGGGGGCGTTAAAAAATGAATACCGTAGATATAATCTCCCTGCGCTTAATGGTGATGATTATGCTGCTATGCGGCAAACTTTGTATCGTCGTTATAGTAAATTTAAAGCTCAAGATAAGTCATTGCCTGATATTATTGTGATTGATGGCGGGAAAGGGCAATTAAGCTGCGCTAAACAAGCCTTAAAAGAGTGTCAGGCGTTAGATGTTATACTCTTAGGGATAGCGAAAGGGCCAAGTAGAAAACCGGGCCTAGAGCAGCTATTTGTAGCAGCAATCGGGGATGAAGAAAGTCCAGAGCAACAATTGATGTTGCCGCCATATTCCCCGGCACTACATTTATTGCAGCATATTCGCGATGAGGCTCATCGCTTTGCGATTGCCGGACATCGCCGCAAGCGTGGCAAGAGTTATCAGCGCTCGCCTTTGGAGCAAGTTGGGGGCATTGGTCCTAAAAAGCGTCAAGTCTTATTAAATCATTTTGGTGGCCTCCAAGCGTTATCTGCAGCAAGCCTGGATGCCATAGCTAAAGTGCCAGGGATCAGTTATTCTTTAGCTAAACAAATTTATAATCATTTACATCAAAAATAAATTTAATTGAAGTTCACTTAGTATGAACAATAAATTAAGTTATCTAGCAAGCGAGAGAAAACTGTGAATATTCCTAATATTCTAACTTTTGCCCGCATACTCATGATTCCGTTATTTGTAGTGGTCTTTTATTTGCCAGGTGAGCATATTGACTATTATGCTGCGGGGATCTTTTGTTTAGCAGGGTTTACCGATTGGTTAGATGGATTTCTAGCTAGAAAATTAAATCAATCTTCACGCTTTGGGGCTTTTTTAGATCCAGTGGCGGATAAATTATTAGTGGCGGTTGCCTTAGTTTTGTTGGCGGCTGATTATGGTAGTGTCTGGATAGCAATCCCAGCCAGCATTATAGTCTCAAGAGAAATTGTGATTTCAGCCTTACGCGAGTGGATGGCAGAGCTAGGTAAATGTGCCAATATTTCAGTGAATAAAATTGGTAAAATTAAAACTGGATTACAAATGTTGGCCATTGTTATCTTACTGTCTCAACCTGCAACGTGGGATAATCCTTGGGTTTGGCTGGGCATTATTTTAATGTATTTAGCAGTCGCTTTTACCCTATGGTCTATGTTAATTTACCTTAAGGCTGCATGGAAGACAGTAAAAGAAGCTCAGCTCGATTAACGAAGCTTGAATGCAAATAAGGGGCTTGACTCCTGGGTAGAATTCTTTACAATGCACTCCACAAGTTAAGCGGGAATAGCTCAGTTGGTAGAGCACAACCTTGCCAAGGTTGGGGTCGCGAGTTCGAGTCTCGTTTCCCGCTCCACTTTTTTTAGATACGGCTGGGTGGCAGAGTGGCTATGCAGCGGCCTGCAAAGCCGCGTACGCCGGTTCGATTCCGGCCTCAGCCTCCAGGTATCACAGCCCCCCTGCCCGGGTGGCGAAATTGGTAGACGCAAGGGACTTAAAATCCCTCGGATGTATAATCTGTGCCGGTTCGAGTCCGGCCCCGGGCACCATTTAAAAACTTAATAGTTTCAGCCACCTAGAAAATTATTCTTATATTAAGTTAGTTCATGCTTACACTTTATTAACTTGGTGGGCGCAACGAGCGCAGTAGCCATTGATAGAAGAGTAAGACATAGCAACAATAACCCCTCTTAAAAGTGGTCACTTCCGCATTCAATTTCGTGTGAAGGGGCTAAAACTAATTTCTGTAACTTTTTTAACGCAATCAGAAGCAGCAGCTTATGAATCACGCTTAACACAAGAATTAGAGTTAATTTGTGAAGCTGAAAGAGCAAAGCTACCTGTTGATATGGCAGCTTTATATCGAGCTTTACATCCAGACTTGCAGAAAACTGTTCAATTAATGCCATCTTTTTCAAGTGTATTGGGAGCTGTGGCAGGTAATGAGCTGACACTTGCCAAGCTTATTGATCAATACATGTTTCAATATAATAAGAAAGATCAAAATGTGATTAACCGTCTCAAATGGTGCGCAGATAATTATCGTCATCTGAAGATTAATGAGATGACAGAAGATCATGTACGTCATGGCATTAATGCATTGCTTACAGTAGGTAGCACCGGTAAAAAAGGTGTTTCTCCCCAAACAACAAACCGATTTAAAGCAAATCTCTCATCTGTCTGATCTGATCTCGAAAATCAGATCCACTTAGTATTTAACCAACTAAGTAAATTTGACATAAATTTTCTAAGACATTTTTATGATATTCATCAATTATATCAACAGCAAAGAGTGATAAATTTTATTGGGTCAGATGCATATTTTGTCCACAAAGAGGACCGCTTTAGAGGAGCTGATAATCCTATGCTAGAGGCTAATTTGGCTTTTAATCTTGATAAAAAACCTGCTTTGTTTGAAGAATATAAACGAGAGTATCAAGGCATAGAAAGTCTTTTTATAGGCTCCTTTCCATCATTTGATGAAATCTATCAATCTATCCTTAAGATAAAAAGCATTGGCTAGGTTTCGTACTCGAAAAAGTTATTATTATTTATTAAAATAATACAGCCAACTATAAGGTTCGTGGCCTGAAAAGTGATCACCTTCATCGCTTGAGTTGGCATTTTTCAAGAAGGTCAAACACAAGAAGGTGGTGTTTATGCTAAATTTTGTGAATTTAAGAAAAGTCTCTGAGAAATTTGGGCCAAATCACCACAACTTAAACTGTTACTCGAAACATCCAAATACTTGGCAAACCCAAGCCCCCCATCAGCCTACCTAAGAATTAATAAGCACTGCATAAATTGGCATAATAAACGCATTGAGTAAGCCCCCTTTATCGACTGGTTAAACCAATATTTATTTTGTACCATTGATGAAGTTATAAATATGACTACTAAATGGTTATGCTCATATAATAATCAATGTCCTAATTTAGTAATGGAAAAAATACTACCTAGACAAAAATAAAAATTAGTCGCTTACTCTTTTAAAGACATTGACGAGAACGCTACTATTCCTAGTAACTAAAACAAAATTTGATAGCTATTACTTGATGACCAATGAGAGAAATCAAGCCTGATAAGCAAGTTGCGAACAGTCTCAAAAATGGGTGTTAAAATATTATTTTTTTCGTCATTTATAATATTTTGTAATCATCAGTAGGTGTTTTCACTATGGTAGGTAATGTATTGGTGGCCATATATGGTTTCATAGAACAAACCATATATGGAAAAATATATCTTAAATCTTCAGAATCTCCGATGCTTGTAACAACGGTTTTCCATACTTGTATCATTTTTTTCTCGTTTAATAAAGATTTGGTTTCATAAGCATCTAAAATAAGAAAACGAGTATACGTTGTGTATGAGGCAATTTGAGTCGTATAGCCGGTGATTCCGTATGAGGGCGTGTATGACGTGCTACTTGAGTACATACTTTGATTTTTGTCGGGTGAAAAAATGGCTCCCTTGGTATTTGAAGAGGGTATTTTAGTTTGGCCGTAAATAGGTAACTTATATGAATAAAAATGGGTTTCAGGGGTTCCGATACCATAACTTAAAAAAATTGCAATGTCTGCTTTATCCATAGAAGAGGCTTGTTTAAAGCCTCTATCTATAAGCGCTTGCTTAACATATGTTGAAAATTCTTGAAACTGTAAATCATAGCTAGATACCCCTTTATTTCCAGGTACTATGAAAAAGTGTAATTTTGATATGGCTGCTGGGGAAGCTAAAGAGTTGATTTTAGAATTAATATGATTAGCACAGCCAGTGAGCAGCAATAAACTTAAAATACCAAGAGTAAATTTCTTCATATGAGAAACCTATTTTTTTTAGTTAAAACTCTTAAGTATAAGAGGGCATAATTTGAAGAAATTATAAATGATTCTCTTATGCTTAATTTATACAAAAACGCTATAGTACGATTATAAATGACGTGCTTAAGCTATCAAAATATTTTTCTATTATCTATAGTTTGTAATTATTTTTATGTGACTTACACATATGTTTTAGTAATTTTACTGATAAGTATATCATATATAATAATTATTATTGTTACTATAAATATTTAAAATATATAGGATTGATGATTAGATGTTTAAAGAATGTCTAACAGCTTGCCACGGTGTAAGTTTTTTAGAATATAAAAAAGCGTGCATAAAGCTTAAATGTTCACTCTAATTAACTTGGCAACCTTTTAGACAAAAGTCGGGCGCTTTTATGCTTACCATTTGATTTTTCAAAAATGATAAAAAACTGTTTCTCAATTGGATTTCTTTATTGTTGACTTTCTTATGATGCGAGAGAAAAAAATAATTTTAGAATATGTCATTAAGAGAAATTTATAATATTAGCAAAGGCCTTTTAATGAGTTTAATTACACTTGAATTGATCTTTTCAACTCTATATAGTTTGCTCCTGTATATTTGTAGGTCATTGACTTAAAATTACTCGGTAACAACACTGTGCTGGTTTAATTGCGGCCATAAGCACCATTGTGTTATTTGTTTTTATTAGCTTAGTTACAACTAAGCATATTTGGGGAAACCTATGATAAAATTAAAATTATTTTCTATACTTATTTTCTTATTGGTATGTGGATGCGCAAGTACTGGTAACAAGACGCTTGGAAGCTTTGATTCAGCTCAAGTGACAACTATGATTAAAGATGGCGTTACCACCAAGCAAGAAATTGTTGCGATGCTTGGTGATCCCTCCGGCATAGATCTTGATCATCAAAGCCGTGAAAAGTGGACATATACTCACCAAAAGGTTACTTCAAAAGCCATTAACTTTGTCCCCATAGCAGGTTCTTTCCAACGTGGTACAAATAATACTGTAAAACAATTGATTATATTGTTTGATAGCAATAATGTGGTCTCTAAACATATTTTTTCGACATCATTAAGTGAAACCAACATAGGTCTACTAGGGTGATATGCTCCCTTCACTAAACCGTAAGTGGTTAGTGGGGGGGCTGATTAGGACTTTTACTCTAAATTCTCGATATGAGAGGCTTAGTCAATCTATGTAGGAGTTAAGCTTTTGTATAGTTAGCATCTCGGCCATTTTCACTATGACAGCTTGAGCAAATCCCTTATCTATCTTTGAGCTTAAAACGCTTGTTGAGATGGGAGTCTATTGTTTGAAGATTAACTATTTTACCATAAGCTTTATAGCCAGTATTGTAACTTACTATAGGGCGTGCACGACATAACTTTAACATTTCCGAGGATGCGACTTCTTCTGAAATTAATGGCTTAGCTCATAATGCAAACTCACAAATTAATTTAAATAAAAAAATGAGGGTTTTGCAAAAAGCATAAAATCGAGCAGTGAAGTCTGAACACAATTACCAGATGGCAGAGCAAGGTATTACCAAAGAGACTCTGTCGAGCACTCCCGGTCCTACAAGAGGGGCATCACATGCGGTCGTTTTCAGGCTAGTTGTCGCGTGATGTAAATCTGATTGACTTACGAATTTCAGAATAACATTAAACAAATATTTTGCAATCATTTTTTTATGCTGCTTTTTTAGCATGATGTTTAGTATTTAAATATACAGTTTTAGTTTGTTCCCAATTACGTATTTTGCCTGACCAGCGATTAGGGTTATGTTGTCGTGCAAGCTCATACACATGAGATCTTTTTTCTAATATAGCTTTATCTTTGCCAGCATGACGTTCACTTGGAGTTACAAAATTAATACCACTATGATGATGTACGTTGTTATACCAATGCATAAAAGTCTCTACCCATGCGCGTGTTGCTTCTAATGATTCAAACGGCTTTTTTGGATATTGTGGACAATATTTTAAAGTCTTAAATAAACTTTCTGAAAACGGATTATCATCGCTTACAGAAGGTCTGCTAAACGATGGTGCTATACCTAGACTTTGCAGAGTTGCTAGCATTGTAGAGCCTTTCATGGGGCCACCATTATCAGAATGCAGCACAACATCACCAGCGATTAAATTTTCAATATTATAAGCGTTAGATACAACTTGTGCTGCATTTTCTGCAGATTGCTCTTCAAATACATCAAAGCCAACAATTTTGCGGCTATATATGTCCATAAACATATAAAGATAATAAAATTTACCGCGTATATTGCTAAGCAGATACGTGATATCCCAAGACCAATTGATTAGATTTAATAGCTTTTAGCTCATCTGGTTTATTGTGTGTCTTGGGCCTGGATGCTCCACGATGTGCTACTTGATTATGTTCATGCATAATACGATAAATGCTGGATTTTGAACAAAGATAAATATCCCTATCTGCAAGCTGAGGTACTATTTGACTTGGTGGTTTATTGCAAAATTCGGCTGAATTTACAATTTCTAATACCTTAGCACGTTCAATCTCTGTTAACTTGTTAGCAGGGGGAGTAATAGGGCCATTGCGTTTGTCTTTCAGGCTGTTTTCTTGCTTTTATCTTTGTAAGGTGCGTATATTAATTCCCCAAAGCTCATAGGCTGGTTTTAATCTACAACCAGCCTTATGTGCTTGTGTTATTAATTCAATGGTATATTGCTTATCCTCGGGAATTGAATGCTTATTAATTATCGCTAGTAGATTAATAACCAAAATCATTAATTTCTAGTATAAAAAAATTTATTGCACACAATGATTAGTTACACTTATTTTATAAAACAGCTAACTGTTTCCAATTTTTTGCGATCATATGACAGTAAACAACTATACTTTAAAATACCTTTGTCTAATATTGAAATAATAATATATGCAAGCAAATAAGCAGTCTTCAGTTTTACCTAAAATTCCTAAAAACGAGCTGGCTCGTTTAAAAGAATTGTACAGTTTGAACTTACTAAATACTGAAAAAGAAGAAACATTTGATCTGCTGACTAAGTTGCTGGCTGATATTTTATCAGTTCCTATTAGCTTGATTTCACTGACTAATGCCAACCAGCAATGGTTTAAGTCTTGTTATGGGGTAGATATGGAGCATAATGATAGACACCTTTCATTTTGTGCTTACGTATTCGATGAAAAGAATGGATTATTAATGATTCCTGATACGCTTGCAGATAAGCGCTTTGAAGATCACCCGTTGGTTGTTCAAGCACCTTTTGTGCGTTTTTACTGTGGGGTAATTGTTTATGGGCCTAATGATTTACCAATTGGTACAGTGTGTGTCATTGATTTTAAGCCGCGTCACTTTAGTGATATAGAAATTCAATGGTTACAAGACATAGTTAAAATTATACAAATACAACTTAATAAAAAAGAAAAAGTACAGTTAATTTATGATTCTATTAGAAGTCAATTATTATTTAATGAAAATTCTGGTTTTCCTAATAAAGCGTCTTGCTTAACCAGAATTTTTAAATATATAGATAGTAATCAAAAAAATGTAGCAATTTTTGCAATTAGAATTAATAATGCAACTGATATTTTTAATGTAACTAGAGTTGATGAAAAAAAAGTTTATGAACATCTTAAGCAGCATTTAACTAAAATTGGAGAAATCTTTCATTTAGAAAGTAATTTATTTGCGCTTATAGTTAAATTAAACTCTACTACAGATCAAGAAATTAAACATGAAGTAATAAAATATACTGATTTTTTATATAAAGGATCTTTTTCAACAGAGCTAAATATAAACTATTCTTTTTCTTTTGGGGTTAGTTTGTTAACTGTAGATATGCAAGATGCAAAACCATCAACTTTATTAGAACAAGCAATTTTTTCTTTAGCTATGTTATCTCGTGAAGAGCATGGTGCAGTGAATATTTATTCTTCTGATTTTCAAGATAGTATAGAGAAAAATTTTGAAATAGAGTTTTATTTATCTCAAGCTATTCATAAACAAGAGCTTTATTTACTGTACCAACCATTAGTCGATGCACGCAACCCGCATATTATGTTAGGCTGTGAAGTATTATTACGTTGGCAAAGCAAAGAGTTAGGAAATATCAGTCCTGATATTTTTATTCCATTAGCTGAAAAAAATGGGTATATTGAAAAAATTGATGAATGGGTATTGTCTCAGGCATGTCAACAAAGAGCCATTTGGCAAAAAAAATCTTTTAAAATTCCATTGTCGGTTAATATTTCAGCTCGACATCTAGCAGCAGATGATTTTTTATCTAAAGTCAAAAATGTTTTAGATACTTATAAGTTAACTAGTAATTGGTTAACTATAGAATTAACTGAACATTCTATCATTGATACGCAATTAGTTTCTAAGCAGCTTCAAAAATTGTTAGATATAGGAGTAAATGTTTCCTTAGATGATTTTGGCACTGGTTATTGTAGCCTTAGTACCATTCAAACTCTACCTTGTACTGCTATAAAAATAGATAAATCATATATTTATAATATAAAAAAGATTAAATCTAAGGCTGCAGCGGTAAAAATGATAATAAATATGGCTCATGAAATGAAGCTTAAAGTAGTAGCAGAAGGCGTTGAAACAAAAGATCAAGAAAAATTTCTAATTGAAAATCAATGTGACATTTTGCAAGGTTTTAGGTTTAGTAAACCAATTTCTGCTAAAGAACTTGAAGATAATTTTATAAAAAAATCTCAATAATTTACCTATTGATTATATAATAATATTTTATGTATACTACTTTAAAATAAAGCTTAAGCTTATTTATGAACAGGGCTTTGGTAATACTTTTCAATGCCGCGCCCAATGCTATAGATAATAAAGCCACTTATAATACCTGGCATTATTTCATAGATAGTTTCAGCGTATGGAGTATAGCGCCAAGCTAAGGTAATTAGTATTCCCCCTAGTACCATCGCAATTGCAACGGGTTGTGAAACAAATTTATTTAAAGCATAAAGGGTCATTAAGGGCATAAATGCACTACCAAGAACAGCCCAAGATATAATGACCAATTTAAAGACACTTTTACTTCCACTGAGTGCAATAAATAATGCCAACGCCGTAACAATAAAGGTGGATAACTTAACAAAAAGATATTTATTAGGCAGTTTTTTGCTTAGATCCATAGTTAATGCGGCAGAGCAACTTATGATTTGAGAATCAGCGGTAGAAATCGTAGCAGAGAATAAACCAGCTAAAATTAAGCCGACTAAAATGCTAGGTAATAAATTTTGAGCCAGTAGCGGTAAAGCTAACTCGGCATCAAAAGTTTCAACTGACAGTAACAATCTCGCTGAGAACCCAACGCCAATAGTTAAGCAAAAAAAAGTGATATACCATAAATAATAATATAAGCGTGCTTTGGCAATATGCTTGTGATCATCTAAGGCCATAAATCGAATCATAACATGTGGTTGGCCAATAATTCCAAACCCGGCAAAGATCCATGATGTAACAAATAATAGTGGACCCATTACTGTACCAAATTGTAAATTTTGTGGAAAAATTTTATGGTAAGTAGGTGAGATTGCATGAATTTTATGCCAAAAACCACTGAACCCGCCTACTTCTTGTAGGCTGATAAAAAGCAGTAACGCCATGGCAACTACCATTACTATTGATTGAGCAACATCAGTCCAAATTGAGGCGCGTAACCCGCCAGCATAACAATAGATCAAAACAATAACTGCGCCTATCCAAGCGCCAGTATTGTAATTCCAATCAAACAATACATGTAAGGCTTTCCCCCCTGCAGTTAGCTGTGCTGCCGCATAGGTTCCTAAAAATACCAGAGTAATGATCCCCACTAAGGCTTGCAAGATAGTATAGTTGGTTCCTTGCCAAGTACTTAAAATACTACCAAAACTATTTGAATTTTGTTTTTCAGTCGCAATTCTAAGTTTTTTATGAATAATAGAAGAAGCAATAATGTCTCCAGTAATCCAACCTATCATTAGCCATATAGAAGAAATACCGACACTGTAAGTATGGCCAATCATTCCCACAAACATATAACCACTATTAGTGGTTGCTACCGCGGATAACCCTGCTTGCCAAGGAGGAATAGATTGGCTTGCCATTAAATAATCACTATGATTATGTCGGCTTTTAAGCACTGATAGCGCACCAATAATAACAAATATCAATAAACAGAATAAAAAACTGGTAATGAGCATTGTTGACCACATTAAGTTATAAATTCATTAAAAATGTTTTGTTCAAGATCAAAGAGCAAAACAACTCAAGCTTGTTTATATAGTGTATTCAGACTATTAAGGTATAGTACAAGCTGCATGCTGCAGCAAATCATAAATTTAAACTTTATACAATTAAGTAACTGCAAATCATTTATTTATAAGATCTATTATAAATTTCAATGGCTATGCTTATTGAAAAATGTGAGCAGTAATCAATTAAATATATAGTTTATATAAATTGCTTCTTTGAGATAATAGCAGTTAATTTTAAATTACTAAGTAAAGATAATAAATAAGCAATTAATTTAGCTTAGATATGGCGTTGTTGCATAAATCGTTACGTTGCGGTTAGCTGTTTGGCTTAATTATGCTGATCCTTTAAACTCTTGTCGCAAAACATAAATAAATTTAAGGAAAGAGCATGAGTAAACAGCAGGACCGCATCCGTAACTGGAAAGATTATAACCAATTTTTGGTCAAAAGAGGAAGTCTTACTATCTGGATAGATGAAGAAATACCTCAACAATAGTACAGCTTGGGTAAGGATGATGCAGATAAAAGCCGATCTGTTGTTTATTCAGATTCATAGAAACGATTCTCACTCTTAAAGCAGTTTATGGCCTACCGTACAAGGGCGACGATAGATCTAGTAGAAAGTATTCTAAACCTGATGGATCTGTCACTTGAAGTGTCTCATTATTCAACGGTATCACACTAGAGCCGATCAAGACTCAAAGCACAATTCATCTTGCTGTTGATTCAACCGAGCTAAAAATTTACGATGAAAGTGAGTAAAAAGTTAGGCAACATGGTGTTGGTAAACGAAGAACCTGGCGTAAGCTACATTTAGCCGTTAACCCTAAAAATAATCAAATTAAATCAGCTATAATGACCACTAATGACTTTAAAGATAATGAGCTATTACCGGATTTGGTTGATGCCATCGATAAACCAATCGCTTCACTCAGGAAGACGGTGGTTATGATAGTTATGCTTGCTAGGAGTATCTCAATAATCGAGAGATAAAGCCATTTCTCCCTAGAAAAGATGCTGCTGTAGCTAAAGAACCTAAAAAACCCAGAGATGAAGTGCTTCGTGCCATTAATAAACAAGGAAGAAAATCCTGGAAACAGAACTTGGGTTATCATCAACGCAGTTTAGCTGAAACTGCAATGTTTCGTCTTAAAACGCTGTTTGGCGACAAGCTCAGCGCTCGTATATTTGAATCTCAAGGAGCCGAAGCCTTGATTCGATAAAGCATTAAATAAAATCTCTAGCCTTGGTATGCCTGAAAGTTACTTGCTTGATTAATTAATTTAATTTAGCCTTCTTTTTCTCTTGAAATTTGATTTATGCAATAACGCCTTTAAATATTATAACGCAGATCCAATTAATAAGTGCAACACCCAGAGTTGGGATAAGCGAGCTAGCTGTAGTATATTCAGTGCTCCTATCCTGGCAGATAAGGTTGCACATTAGCAAATATCAACAGCTAACTCAAGAACAAAGATACCAGATTTACAGTTATAGTAAAATTTCCCATGAAACAATCTATCAGCATATCCTTCAAGATAAGTACCAAGGAAGCCATTTGTATAAATATCTAAGATAATTAAATAAGAAACAAAAAAAATATGGTTCAAATTCTAAGTGCAGTTAGATTAAAAATCGCATATCGATTGATGAACGCCCCAGTATCGTTGACGCCAAAGCTCGCATTGGAGATTGGGAAATTGATACGGTGATTAGGAAGCATCAACAAGGAGTTTTAATTACTCTTTTAGAGCGTATATTAAAATTTACCTTCATTAAAAATAAAAAATCAGCAAATAATACATCTGAGTTGGTGAGAGCTGGAGTTATCTCAATCCTAAAAAATACAAAAAAGCATAAAGTGTTAACGATCACCACAGATAATGGCAAAGAATGTTCCTGTCACAAACAAATTTTGATGAGATTAAAGTTAGATTTTTATTTTGCACATCCATACCACTCCTGAGAGAGAACTGAATAAAAATACTAATGGACTTATTAGGCTATACTTCTCTAAAAAGACTTCCTTTGATAGCATTAATGACAATGATGTCGAAACAGCAATAGAAAGATTAGACTCAAGACTAAGAAAAATTTTGGGAATCAAAACTCCAAATAATATTTTCTTGGAAAATCAAGCTGTTGCATTTAATACTTGAATCCGCGTTGTATATATTTACTATAATAAATGAATTTATTGCTATAATTAAACTTAATACATACTTTATTATTAATTTAATATAAATTATTTTTATGAAGGAAGGTTGATGCTGGTTAAAAATATAGTATATAGCTATGATAAAAAAGAATGGTCTGAAAGCTTCCCTAAATGGGACTCTGAACAAACCCTTATCTTCATATTTGCAGCACCATTATATTATAAAAACCCACAACCAATCAAGGAAGTTGCGGAGCATTATCCTAATTCTAAAATTATTGGTTGTTCTGGATCAGGTGAAATATCAGGACCTTATATATTAGAAAAAAGCTTATCCTTAGCTATTATAAAGTTTGAAAGTACCACTATAAATATATTAAAAAAAGAAATAACTGATCCTAGTCACTCATATCAAGTTGGGCGAGAAATCACACAAGAATTAAGTATAAAAAATAATCTTTGTGGTATATTTGTGCTTAGCGAAGGGTTCGGAGTAGATGGGGCAAAATTTGCAGAAGGCTTAGAAGTAATAAATAATAATTCTATTATCATTGCTGGGGGATTAGCAAGTGATGGTGAGCAATCTAAGAAAAGTTGGGTCATTTATAATGGAGAAATATTAAGTAAACATATTATAGCCGTAGGATTTTATGGAGATGATATTGAATTAAGTTATGGTTCAAAATCGGGTTGGGATATTTTTGGCCCAGAGCGCCTAGTGACTAGATCTAAAGAAAACATTATCTATGAATTAGATGGTAAACCTGCATTATCTTTATATAAAGATTATCTAGGAGAAAAAGCTAAAAAACTTCCTACTGCTGCACTATTATACCCGTTATCAATTAGACAAGATTTATCGCAACAAGAACAATTAATTCGTTGTGTAGTAGATATTAGTGAAAAAGAGCAAGCTTTAATGATGTCAAGTCATATTAAGCAAGGATCAATAGTTCACCTTATGCGCTCAAATTTAAATAAGATTATTGATAGTGCAAGTGATTCTATAATTATGGCACAAAATAAAAAAACCATAAATAATACTGAAAGCCCTATGTTATCGATTGTTGTGAGTTGTTTTGGTCGACGCTTATTATTAGGTAATAGAACAGAAGAAGAAATAAGCACATTACTTGAGAAAACACCTAAAAATGCTACCCAAGTTGGTTTTTATTCTCATGGGGAAATTTCACCTTTAATTAATGGAAGATGCGAATTTCATAATCATACTGTCACTGTTTTTACAATTCAAGAGCGAAAAAAATAATTAATCTATTAGAAAATTGCATAGATGTGTGATTCATAGACATGGTTTCAATGATTTGTTAACCTAACTTGCTATGGATACAGTAATCAGATCTCGACTAAATTGGGTCAATCTTTGTCTTGAATCAAATGATGCAGGTTATGTATGTCGCTATTGTGGCATATCTAGATCTACTCTATGCAAATGAAGACAATGGTTTAAAAGGCTTAGAAGATAAGAGTCGATGCCCACATTCATCTCCTGGAATCAAGATAACCAGTGAAATTGAAAGTCTGCTTCTTTCGATGAGAACTGAGAGAAACTTAGGGGGTAGACGTATCCAAAGTGAGTTTATAAGGCTTCACGAAATTAGATTATCACTTGCTACAATTCATAAAGTTCTTAAGAAGCATCAAGTAAAGCCAATCAAAAAAATGAGGCGTAAGAAGGATTTTAAGCGATACCAGAGGCCTATCCCAGGTGACAGGGTACAAATAGATACATGCAAGATTCTTCCTGGGATATATCAATTTACGGCTGTTGATGACTGTACGAGATTTCGTGTTCTAGATATATACAAAAGGCGAACAGCTAATAATACTCTTGAGTTTATTGACAAAATGATTGAAGAATTTCCTTTCCCAATACAAAGAATTCAATCTGATAGGGGACGAGAGTTTTTTGCTGAGAAAGTTCAGCTAAAAATAATGGAATATTGCATTAAATTTCGGCCTGTTAAACCAGCTTCACCACACCTAAATGGTAAAGTTGAACGTTCACAGAAAACTCATTGATAAAACCCCGTTTCAAGGATGTGGGGCTCCAATATGATGAGACCAAAGAGCACGTACAAAACTCTGTATATGCTCATGAGTTAGCTTTACGACGATTGAAAGGATGTCCCTGAATCACACAATTAAATAAACTGAGCAAGGTTCAGCTTTTTGAATATGACAGCGTAAATGCGGATGCTATGGTGCATTTTCTGCGACACATTCGCGCTCAACATTCATTCACTGGAAAAATTCATTTAATATTAGATCAAGCTGGCTATCATCGTGCATTAGAGGTAAAAAATGAAGCTAAAAAGTTAAAGATTAAGTTGCATTACTTGCCACCTTGCAGCCCTAATTTAACTCCTATTGAAAGACTGTGGAAAGTGATGAATGAGTACGCCAGAAATAATCGATTTTTTAAAGGGGCTAAAGATTTTAGGGAGAGTCTGTATCATTTTTTCAAAAAAACATTGCCAGAAATTGCAAATTTGTTATCCAGAAGAATTAATGACAATTTTCAAATATTGTAAAAATAATCATGCATCTTGAAGTTTATTGAGTATAGATAGCGGTAGCCAATACCCAATTGCCTTGCATGGTTTGATTAAGTAATTTGAAATAACTGCTACCAATTCAATTTGCTGAGCTAATATCTGTGACTTCTCAGCGCCCTATCGGGGGATGCTTCTTATTTCGTTAGCCGTTACTCGATAGTATCGAGACTTACGCAGCTTCCATAAGCAGAAACGAGTGTCCAGGGGCCTTTAATTCCAGAATACCTTTATCACGGATAT
>Ga0306912_1000167_pt1 | contig 40326 bp, 32 predicted proteins | sample AntRauFillE10628_FD_190443 | JGI IMG/M metagenome (GOLD analysis project Ga0306912, IMG submission 190443) | Saline lake microbial communities from Rauer Islands, Antarctica - Metagenome Filla E10 #628 (v2) (version 2) | ecosystem: Environmental > Aquatic > Non-marine Saline and Alkaline >...
GCGATGGATGGCGAACCAGACCATGTTCATTTGCTTATTTTGTACCCTTAAAAATTATCCATCAGCGTCATGGTCAATAATTTGAAAGCCGTTTCATCTCCTATTGCGACTTTAAAACACACACCTTACAAGACAGAGTAAAAGCGCTGCCTTATGATCACGCTCATACTTCGCTGGCACTGCGGGCAGTGCAGCAATTGAAACTTTAAAAGCTTACGTAGAGCGTCAAGCAACGCCAGATTAAGCCGCTTTCGCGGCTTACGCCTTATCTCTCCGCCCTCGTCGGGCGAGAGTTTACGGCGAAATTGCTAAGTTTGGGTTAAGCGCTCATCCCCATCGGTTAAAGCTAAAACCGCCTCAACCAAACGCTCAATCCCTACCGCCGCTTCTGAAATCCGCTGCGCTAGCATATAAGCTGGCGTAGTCACCAATTTTTGGGCCTTATCGATCACAATCTCGGTAACCATACAATCTTGAGTTTGAGCCCCCATTTGAGTCATGGCTTGATGAATACTGGGATCGTTTCCAACCGTAACTTGAGTCTGCGCCGGATATAATTTAGGTGCTAGGACCGGAGCAATACATAACAATCCCACAGGTTTGGCGGTATCACGAAATGCCTGAATAAACTTAGCAATATCTGGTTCAACTTGAGATTTTGCACCTTGCTTGGCAAAATCACTAAAATTTTTCGCCACGCCAAAGCCACCTGGTACAATTAAGGCATCAAAAGTACTCACCTTGACTTGATCTAAGGGTAATATCTCGCCACGGACAATCCGCGCCGCTTCGACTAAAATATTACGTTGTGTGGTTTCAACTTGGTTATCTAAATGATTAATTGGCCAATGTAAACGATTGGGCGCTACACATTGATAGCAGGCATTGGCTTTATCTAAGGCCAATAAAGTCAAGACCGTTTCATTAATTTCGGCCCCATCCATTACCCCACAACCCGCCAGTAATACCGCCACTTTTTTCATCTAACCCTCCTTACTTTACCTAACTCCATGGCCTTTTAAGCGCCCTTGCGTTTATTGGGACTCGAGCGGCTTTTTTTGGGGGCGCCTAACCCTTGTTTAGCACGCCGCTGAAATGGCAAACTGAGCATTTGCCACCAATTTTGATATTTTGCTGCCCAATATTCGGCTAAGCCTAATACTAATTGTTGCTCGCCACGTAAGGCCTGTGGATGGTAGGTATTCAGCAATTTATCCCACCAACAAAATAGCATCCCAAAATTCTTTTGACGCTCCATTTCAATTTCCGAATGATGGATCCGATGCAAACCCGGGGTCACTATTGCCCACCTTAAAACTTTTTCTAGGCGCGTACCTAATTGAATATTGGCATGGATAAACATTGAGCTAAGATTATATAAAATTTCATAAATCAAGACCGCCAGCACTGGCGCCCCAATAAAAACCACAGCCAATAATTTAATTGCCAACACCACTAAATATTCTAATGGATGTAAGCGCAGCCCAGTGCTGGCATCTAAATGCTTATCGGTATGATGCATTTTATGTAACCACCACCCAATCCGGGTTAAATGAAAAAAACGGTGTAAGGCATACATAATTAAATCTAATAATAAAAGACTCAATAGTACTTTAAGCCACCCAGGACTGCCGCGCAATTCGGGAATAAATAATAACCCCAATTCTGCGCTTTGTACTTGCATCGCCACCACCACTGGCCAAACGGGAAATAGTAAACGCCCAATAACCGCACCACCACTGAGCAATGAGAGATGTTTTAGATAACGCCGAGTCCATTGCTCAGCACTGTTTCGCCAACCCCTTACCTTTTCCCAACTCCCCAGCAACGTCAAACCAGTGAGAAAAAAGGCTATCCGTAGCCACCATTCATATTTAACTAGCCAGTTATCCATATATCCTGCGCCTACTTTTGATTATCATGATTTTGAGTTTATCATTAACTTGCTAAAGATGCCGGGGCTGCGCCGCGGTATTACACCTAGCTTTTTAAGCAGTATTCTTTAAAATAACCCCATCTTAACCAAATAACGAGATATTTATGGCATGGGGACAATTTCCTAATACACGCTTACGCAGATTACGCAAAAATGACTTTTCTAGAAAATTAATCCAAGAAACCCAACTTACTACGCAAGATTTAATTTATCCGCTCTTTATTACTGACCAACCTGCCTTAGCGCAACCCATTACCGCAATGCCCGGACAACGTCGCTATACCCTTGAGCAATTGCGCCTAGAAGCAGCTCAGCTTTGTGCCTTAAATATTCCTGCCATTGCCTTATTTCCAGTGCTAGGTAGCACCCCCAAAACTCCAATGGCTGAAGCCGCTTATGATCCCAAAGGCTTGATCCCCCAAGCCATTCGCATGCTAAAAGCCGAATTTCCTGAACTAGGGATTATTACTGATATTGCACTCGACCCTTATACTTCACATGGCCAAGATGGGATCATTGATGCCAATGGTTATGTGCTCAATGACGAAACCCTCACCGTTTTGGTACAACAAGCCTTAACTCATGCCGAAGCTGGCGCAGATATTATTGCGCCTTCCGATATGATGGATGGCCGCATTGGCGCCATTCGCCAAGCATTAGAGGCACAAGGCTATATTCATACCTGTATTTTGGCCTACTCTGCCAAATATGCCTCTGCTTTTTACGGGCCATTTCGAGAAGCCATTGGCTCGGCCAGTTATTTAGGCAACAGTAATAAAACTTCCTATCAAATGGATCCCGCCAATCGTTTAGAAGCATTAAAAGAAGTGGCGCTAGATTTACAAGAAGGGGCCGATATGGTCATGATTAAACCAGGCCTACCTTATTTAGATGTGGTCTATCAAGTGAAGCAAGAATTTGGTGCCCCCACATTTGTCTATCAAGTCAGTGGCGAGTACGCCATGTTACAACATGCAGTGCAAAATGGCTGGCTTACCCCAACAGCTATCCTAGAATCTTTAATCAGTATTAAACGCGCCGGTGCCAATGCCATATTAAGTTATTTTGCTAAAGAGGTCGCGCAATGGCTAAAACCTATTTAATCTCCATTAAGAGGCATAAACCAAGTTAAGCGTGGCCGCTCCCATCGAACCTTGCGCCATCGGTAACATATTTAATAATAAACCATGCCTTAATGCACAATTGACCAGCTGCAATTGTGGCAACTGCAAAATTTTCACCACTGCCGTTAAAATGGCCAACCCTACTGGAAAAATTTCACATTGGGACGCGGCTAATCCCGGCAAATTAAAGGTTGGCTCAGTGCCATGGGCCAACAATCTTTGGGTGATTTGCTCTAAAATCGGCAAGGTAATGGTGCTGCCCAACCCTAATGCTTGAGCAACTTGTACAATCCTTTCTAAGGTACCAGCCGTGGCATAATTGGCCTGCCAACCCCATTTTTGCAAATGAAGTAAGGCCGGGCTTAAAGTCGCTATACATTCATTTAATAACGCTCTATAGGCTTGAGCACTGACCACATGTTGCGGGAAATAGCGCAACTGTAGGGCTACGCACCCTAAATCGAAGCTATAACTGGCCAAAGTCGTTAAACCTTGCCCAACCATGCATTCCGTACTACCACCTCCCACATCCATAACAAATTGAGGTTGCTCAATCGCAACCCCTACTGCACTTAAAGTACGTGCCACACTTAAATAAGTTAAATGCGCTTCTTCTTCACCGGAAATAATTTCAATCGGCGCCCCCAAAGCTAAGGAGGCGGCCTTAATAAAGACCGTATCTTGTTGCGCTTGGCGTAAGGTAGCCGTGGCCACGGCCCGCAACTGAGTAATAGGCCATTGCGCCAAAAGACCCCTAAACTCCCGTAGTACTTGACAAGCTTGCGCTACCATTGCCCTACTTAAAGTGCCATCTGCTTGCAATCCAGCTCTTAAGCGCACCACTCGCTTATCATGATATGCCAATACCAACCCTTGGGCTTGTTGTTGGGCCACCAGTAAATGAAAACTGTTGGAGCCCACATCAATGGCCGCGACCCAAGTTGGCGCACAGGTCGCAGCGACTCTATCCCTTATTGCCATCACTTGCTCCCTTGTAAGAGGATCATTGCCAAGATAAATTAAGTATAGGCTTGAAAACCAAGCTTGTCTTGAGCCCCATCTCCCTTTAAAGTAGGAACATTTTTGCAATCGCTACCCTAACTATGCTTCAATTAGACCTTTATAATAAATAGAATTAAATCTTACTGTAAGCACTTAACTAAAAAATAAGTTGAAAAACTTACTCTGTATTTTATCCATTATAAAAAAGATTATCCCAGCAAAAATAAAAATTAAATGCCGCGATAGCAACTATTTATTGTTGAATTTAAATAATAGGAATTCTTGTCATGAGCGATAATATTATCACCATTACTGATGAAAATTTTGAGCAGCAAGTCTTAAATGAGACCCAAGCAGTATTAATTGATTTTTGGGCAGAATGGTGTGGCCCATGTCGAACCATTAAACCTATTTTGGAAGAAATTGCTCAGTTATATCAAGACAAACTTAAAGTGGGAAAAATTAATATCGATCCTAATCCCAAAACCCCACAAAAATATGGGGTACGTGGCGTGCCCACCTTAATGTTATTTAAAGGGGGTGAATTAGAGGCCACCAAAGTTGGGGCAATGTCTAAATCACAACTGACCGCTTTTTTAGATAGCAACTTATAACGGGGAATGCCCCCGATTTATACCAATCTCAATAGGTAGCGGCGACTTGACAAATCACTTAAAAAAGTAGATAAAGAGTCTTTTAGACCTTTAAGTTAAGTAGACGCTGCCATTGGGGCATGTTATATTAACGACAGTTGAGCCTAGGATGCTGATGCAGCCCAGTTCTTAGAATCAGGCATTAAACGCAGTCACGTGAGCATTTCTAATTTCTATTAATCCCTTCCCCAAATTAAAAATAAATACGCTTATGAACCTCTCTGAATTAAAAAATAAACCTATTACTGAGCTGACCAAAATTGCTAGTGAGATGAACGTGGAAAATATTTCACGGATGCGCAAGCAAGATCTTATTTTTGCTATCTTAAAAGGCCATGCCCGCACCGGTGAGGACATCTATGGCGATGGGGTATTAGAGCTATTGCAAGATGGCTTTGGTTTCTTACGCTCTGGTGGCACTTCCTATTCACCAGGTCCTGATGATATTTATGTTTCCCCCAGCCAAATTAGGCGTTTTGGTTTGCGTACTGGGGATACGGTGGCTGGAAAAATTCGTCCCCCCAAAGATGGGGAACGCTATTTTGCTTTATTAAAAGTCAATGAAATTAATCATGAAGGTCCCGATTCAACCCGGCATAAAATTCTCTTTGAAAATTTAACTCCGTTACATGCCGAACGCCGACTTAAAATGGAATTGGGCAATGGCAGTACCGAAGATATTACCGCACGCATTATTGATTTAGTTTCCCCCATTGGTAATGGCCAACGTGGACTGATTGTCTCGCCGCCCAAAGCCGGGAAAACTATGATGCTGCAAAATATCGCGCATTCAATTTCACACAATCATCCTAATTGTTATTTAATGGTCTTATTAATCGATGAGCGCCCAGAAGAGGTCACTGAAATGGAGCGTTCAGTGCAAGGGGAAGTCATTGCCAGTACCTTTGATGAACCTGCTACGCGCCATGTACAAGTGGCAGAAATGGTGATTGAAAAAGCCAAACGTTTAGTCGAGCATAAAAAAGATGTAGTGATTTTGCTGGATTCCATTACCCGTTTAGCCCGTGCGTACAATACCATTATGCCACATTCAGGCAAAGTGCTTACTGGTGGGGTGGATGCCTCAGCTCTACAACGTCCTAAACGCTTTTTTGGCGCTGCACGAAATATTGAAGAAGGCGGCAGTTTAACCATTATTGCTACCGCATTAATTGATACCGGCTCTAAAATGGATGAAGTCATTTATGAAGAGTTTAAAGGTACCGGTAACCTAGAGTTACATCTAGACCGACGAATTGCAGAAAAACGAGTTTACCCAGCCATTAATCTTAATCGTTCTGGTACTCGCCGTGAAGAAAAATTAGTCTCAGCTGATGAACTACAAAAAATCTGGATCTTACGTAAATTACTCCATCCCATGGATGATTTAGATGCGATGGAATTTTTAATTGAACGCTTACGTAATACCAAAACCAATGAAGAGTTTTTTGAATCCATGAAACGCTCCTAATATGTCAGAACAATTTGCCGCTAGTGAGGATATTCTTTCTCCAACTAGGCACCTTTGTTACCGGGATTTAAGAGAATTTTTAGATTATTTAAGCCAACACCAGCAATTAAAAAAAATTGCTTATCCGCTTAACCCTAATTTAGAAATTACTGCGGTTTGCGATCGGGTTCTCAGGCAAGGTGGCCCCGCATTACTGTTTACCCACCCAGTAGGCAGCAAAATTCCGTTACTGGGCAATTTGTTTGGCACCCCCGAGCGCGTGGCATTAGGCATGGGGCTAAAAAAAACCAGTGATTTGCGCGAAATTGGTAAATTACTGGCCTTTTTAAAAGCTCCTGAGCCGCCCTTAGGGTTGGTGGATGCCTGGAATAAAATGCCGTTGCTGAAACAAATTTTAAATATGAGTGCCAAAGTACGTCATCGGCGTGGTTTATGCCAAAGCATTTGCTTAAAACACGCTGATGTGGATTTGGGGGCCTTGCCCATTCAAACCTGCTGGCCAAATGATGCGGGCCCTTTAATTACCTGGGGCATGGTCATCACTCAAGGTCCGCATAAACCTCGACAAAATCTTGGCATTTATCGACAACAAGTGATTGCCCCCAATAAAGTGATTATGCGTTGGCTAACCCATCGGGGTGGGGCATTAGATTTTGCGCAATGGCAAAAAATCCATCCTAAAAAACCCTTTCCACTTACCGTGGTCTTGGGCGCAGATCCGGCCACCATTTTAGCGGCAACCACCCCTATCCCAGATACCTTATCTGAATATGCCTTTGCGGGATTATTGCGCGGCGCCAAAACCCAATTGGTTCCCGGGCTATTGCATTCCCACCTTTATGTGCCCGATCGCGCAGAAATTATTTTAGAAGGTTATATTTATCCCGGCGAAACCGCCCCGGAAGGCCCTTTTGGCGATCACACCGGCTATTACAATGAAGTGCAAACCTTTCCGGTATTTACCATTGAAACCATGACCATGCGCGATAATCCCATCTATCACAGTACTTATACGGGGCGCCCTCCCGATGAGCCAGCCATTTTAGGGGAAGCCCTGAATGAAGTATTTATCCCATTACTGCAAAAACAATATCCAGAAATTATTGATTTTTATTTACCCCCACAGGGCTGCTCCTATCGGCTTGCGGTCATTAGTTTGCGCAAACAATACCTGGGGCATGCTAAGCGCGTAATGTTTGGCACTTGGTCATTTTTAAAGCAATTTATGTATACCAAATTTGTAGTGGTGGTCGATGAGGACATTAATGTGCGAAACTGGGAAGATGTGATCTGGGCCATTACCACCCGCATGGATCCAATACGAGATACTGTGATGCTAGATAATACCCCCATTGATTATTTAGATTTTGCCTCGCCGACTTCTGGCTTAGGGTCTAAAATGGGATTAGATGCAACGCATAAATGGCCTGGTGAAACCCAACGTGAATGGGGCACCACCATTAAACCGGCACCTGACATCATTAAAAAATTAGATACCATTTGGTCTGAATTAGGATTATAAGTATGACGGCATCGCCTAGTCTTCTTTACCCTTATGTTCTGGAAACAAGCCAAGCTTTAACCCAAGACATTACCCAGCTGTGGCTGCGCCCTAAAACCCAAGCGGCCAGGTTATCCTATCAAGCTGGACAATATGTGCATTTTATCTTGCCTAATGCCCAACAAGCCCCTTTTTCTATCGCCAATTGGTCGCCCAATGATCATCAATTAGAATTTCATTTTCGCCATGGTCCCAAACATCCAGTGACAGAGCAATTTCTTAACTATTTAATGCAGCAGCAATCCATTTGGCTAGGCGGGCCCTTAGGGCAAAATATTTTACCTCACACTGAACGCCCGCTTATTTTATTAGCCGGTGGTACCGGCATTGCCCCGATTAAAGCCCTGTTAGAGGCCGCTGTTGCTCGCCAGTATATGGCTCCAATTCGCTTATATTGGGGGATCGATCTACCACGAGATAAGTATTTGCCGCATTGGTTAACCCAATTAAACCAAAGCTTAACTGATTTTAAGGCACAAGTTATCCTAAACCACCCCCTGCCCAATTGGAAAGGCGCCACCGGCTTAATTAGCGAATATCTCTCAAATCAATCTTTAGATCTGGCCCATGCTTTGGTTTATACCTGTGGCCCTTATCCAATGTGCTTACGCTTAAAGCAAGATTTATTGCAAAGAGGTTTAAGCGCAGCACAATGGCATTGTGATATGGGGTAAAACTAACCCATTAAATCTATGCTCAATGGGGCCGCTAAGTGATGAATATAAGGCCTTTGTCTCAATAAAACTAATATTATCCATTTATCCAGGCAATTTTTAGTGAGTAATCTGATATTGTGTTAATGCAGTGGGCAAAACTCATAACTCAATCCATAATCATTCAAAGTACTTAACATTAAAACTAAGCATCAGTTGCCAGCCAATCTAAAAAAGTCCATTAAGCTTAAAAGCTATGCCTTATTTTAATTTGGCTTAGGCTTTTTTTTATTCTCTTTAGAATTCACCTCAGTTTGTAACTTATCTTTACTTTTACCTTTAGACGTCGCAAATAGCACTGTTTTGTTACAAGAGTTTTTTTCACAAGCTACCTGATCATTAGATTTTTTTGCTGCAGAGTCTATTTCGCTTAATACTTTACGGTATGATTTTTGTTCAAGTAATTGAAACACTGCTTCGCCATAAAAAATTTTTTGTTCATCTTTTGTTAGCTGCAAAAAGCTATAAGTTAACCAATCTTGCAGTTGCGGCGTTGCTGAGGAATTATCTGCTCTTAATAGTTCAATCAAATGTTGCGCATCGGGATTTTGTAAAAATTGACGCAATGGATCTTGTAATGCCGAAGGCAAATTCGAATAATTGTTTATTAACTGGGCGCATTGAGTTAACTGAGAAGAGCCAACTAATTGCTTTAACAACCTATTATGAGGCTTTGGGTATTTACCCAACAACGTGCCCAATAAAGGTAACGGCAAAAAATGATTGCGATATTTTGCTGGAAAAGCTGATAGTAATGCCACATAACGATTAAGCGTATTATCTGTTTCAATTATTTTTGACAATCGCTTAGCCCAGTCTTGCTGATTGTTAACTAATTTTTTAAGTATTGAATCAATATCTTTCTTCTCTAAACCACTTGAAAAAAATGAATTAAGATACAATCCTCTTCGGCTATTGATCTTTAAATTAAGTATATCAGTATAGTGAGTACAAATTAATTGATGCACTTTATCTCCCAAATAAGGCCGGATAATCGACAGACAATGACTTTTTCCGCTTTTAGCCATTGTTTTTAATAATTTTTCAAAATAAGGTTGTTCAGGCAAATGGTTTTTAGCACTGTCAAGATATTTTTTCAATAAAGCCTGGTTATTTCTCACCGTCGATAAGTTAAGATTTGCTTCGATATTTTTAATGACAAGCTGTTGCAATTGATCAGCGGTTAAAGTTTTTTGTAAATGTTCAAAAACAACTAAAGCAGCATTACTACCTATTGCCTTATCAAAAATAGATTCAAACTTAATTCCTTCAAATACCGTATCTAAGTCTAGATTATCTTCTCTAATATCCTGTTGATAATTAAGCCACTCTTGGGTAGGAAATTCAGCTGAAAATACTTGCATCAATTGAGTTGAATGTAAAAAACCAAGAGTAAAAGAAGCTAAATCATTATGGCCAAAAGACTCTACTAATCCTGAAGTTCCAGTTGGATCTGTATTAACTAATAAATAATCAATGACTTTATCATGATCTTGAATCATTTCACTAAGCTGCTGCAAGTTTTTTAAATGTTCTTCAATTTTTTGTGTATCTATAGGCTGGGATAATAAAACATAAAATAAATTGCGAACCTTATCATCATCAAAATCAACCAAGCTTACAATGTTTTCTGATGAAAATCTATTTAAAATAAATTCGAAGTCCTGTGGGTCAAAGAAATATTCTGAAAAAAATTCTCCTTTAGTTTCTACAACTTTATCTTTAAATTTTTCTAAAAATTTTTTCTCACCCACTGCTTCAATACACAGCGCATAATTTTTAGTGGCAATTATAAATTCAAAGTGTTCATCTTTTAACCAATCTTCTAGGGAAATTGGCTTATCAATTAATTTTTTTTCAAAATTACTTTTTACCGCATTATCTAAATTTTCTTTAGATTTAGCGATGGCGTTATCTTCAAGTATTTTAGTAACGAAAGTAAAAAATTCTTCTTGTTTTAGATTATCAATGCGTGGCAAAAAATTAATCGCATCAATTACTAATTGAGTATCATTATCATTTAAATTAGGTAACAGATGATACACCAAGCGACCAGATGAAGTTAATTTATCTAAAAAAACTTGAGTTATACTGTCAGGCATCTTAGTTATGATGCTATTCAATAATGCTTTTTCTGTAGATTTGGTTAAATCCAAATGTTGATTAAAGAAATTTGCTAAACCTTGAATTAACATGGTGTTATTGTCAGCTTTAGATGAGTTTAACTCCTCTAACATTTCATCCAAGATATATTTTCTAGTGTGCTCAGTAAATTTTTTATATTCAGCCCTAGTATCTTCTAAAATCTTTTGCTTGACTAAAAAATCATTATCTTGTTGATTTAATTTTAAATATTCATCTAAAAAAAGTAATCCTGCAACCACTGCTTTTTTATTAGCGATGGTGCAAGTTCCATATTTTTGTGCTTGGATAGGCAAAGCCTGCAATACTTCTGGCTCATTTTGGTGATTTTTTTTAACTAGCTCATTAATTTTATTTTCTACTATCTCTTTTCTTTCTTTTCTTGCAAAAACCTCAATATCTGTTAACTCAAGCGGCTTTTGCAAGGGATAAATCACACAACCCCGCATTTCTGAGTCTTCTTTGTACACTCCTTCTCCTCTATTGGCCACCACTAAAAAGTTGTTAGTTGCAGCAATAATTATTGAATGTCCAGGCCAACCAGAAGGAATAATAATTAATTGGTGTTCTTGGTATCTTTTATAATCTTCTTCAAGATAGATTTCATTGACTTTAGCTTGATTAAAACTTTGTTTAATTTTTTCAAAAATATCATTAAACTTCTGACTAGGAACAAATGCATTAATTACTTGCTGAAAATAATTCAAAGAGGTAGCGTCAAACATTCCTTCGAATGAAGCTACTGGTTGATTAGTTTTAACTGCTGTACTTTTATTGGTTGCAACGTTAAAGTCAGTGCCAATATCTTTGATTCCTAAAAAATGCGTAGCTTTTTTGGCTTTGTGGTAATCAATTAACATATTAGTTAACTTGGTTTTTATTGCTTTATCTTTAATTAATAAATTAATCAATGAATTAACATCTTCAAATGGATTTATATAAAGAAAATTATGATTTTTATCTGAACCGGGAAAAGCTAACAATGCGTCAAATAATTTATCAAAGCTTAAATCCTGAAGAAAAAATATTTTATCAAAATGACTTTCAAGCGAAATAGTTAATAGAGAATCTTTACTCTCAGTTGCAGCTTTCTCTACTAATGGCTGGGTTAATAACTGGAACTTATGTTCTGGCGTAATATTTATCAGCATAAGTTCTAGGGCATCAACATCCAAAAAATTATTACTTAGACCAGTTTGATACCATTTATCTAACAAATTTAAATTTTGTTGTTTAGTGCTAATAATAGAAAACCAATCTTCTGGTGTTAATCCTATAATCACATTCCATAATGTATTATATATCTCCTTATCTCCACTAAGAATTGATGCTTCAATATTACTTCTATCTCCAGAGGGATCTGACTCAATAAGTTTATCTTTAATTTTACTGGAATCATTTATAGTGTCCAGTTCTAACAATACTTGATTTAAGTGCTTATTTTTAATTGACATAAATTTCTCATAATTTAACCAGGATATGCTTTAAGCGCCCAACCTCTTAACTATTGTTATTTTTTATAGACATTAACTTAACTGTCAATTTAATTGCAATTTTAAAAAAGTTGCTACTATTAATTGAGACCTATAAATTTAATAATTAGTTCCAGATTTTTTTTAGAAACTTATAGATTATATAAATTTACCCCAATGCCTGAGCATAAACTGAGCGCTAGGCCATAAATCCAGGTCAAACTATAGCAGAAATTCTTTAAAAATCAGTTAAATAACAATAGTTAATTTTTTGCAGAATTAGTATTAGTCTGTTATACGAGGAAAAGTTATCAAAGAAGGGGTAACTTGGTCAGGCGTTACCAGAGCTTGCGCCATAGTAAGGCGGTGACGGTCATTATTTGCTGCACGCAATACTTCACCACGACACCACAATTATAAAGCGCGGATTAAATTGTTACGGAAAATTTTTTAATATTTCATTATATTTCATATTACTGATGCATCTAGTAAACAAACGTTTTGCTAGATGCAAACCTAAACAGGCGACGCTATCAAACGGTAAGAAATATCAACCCAAGCGCAAGATACGCTATATGTAAGCATTACCTGCCAACCTAGCCACTAATGCTTGCTGTACACAGTAACAGCGCTTTAATTAAAGCGCTGGATATTTATAGCTACGTTACTGTGGCAATTCAGGGTATTTTCAATGATAGATAAATAAACCATGAATATCTGCCATTACCATGATTTTAGCGCCTTTGCCCTGCTTAGTTTTGCCGATCCCTGATCCCCTTTTTTTGCAGAAGAGAAATTGCCATCAATCTATCTTTCCACGCTCTTTTAAATCAACGGCTAACGCTGGTAAAATCTTTTCCATTACACCAGATTTTAATGATTGCTGATAGCAAGGATGACAGGTTGGATAAAGGGGATAGCGTCTAAGAAGATCTTTATTTGCTCGAGCAGAACGTTATTTTTCATCTGGGTATTGGTTCATTTTAGGTAAATAAAGTTCAATAATCAGCCATTGTTCTTTTGTAAGTCCTATTTAAAAATAGCATCTGTAAAAAAAATAGTACCAAAATGATATTATTTTTCAACAGGTTACGCTATAGTCATTTTTTTTGGGGGGGTAGACTTTAAATACTACGCCCTATTTTAATTTGGCTTAGGCTTTTTTTTATTTTCTACTCGAGGGGTTTGCGCTGTCACATCAATTGCTGGTTTAGAATTAGTTTGACGCCTAAACTGTAGCAATCCACTAGAAGATTTTGTGGTAGACGCTAGTTCGCTTAATACCTTTGAGTATGATTTTTGTTCAAGCTGCTGCATTACGGCTTTATCGCGAAAAATTTGTTTTTCAGAGGCGGTTAGCTGCAAAGAGCTATAAATCAACCAATCTTTTAATTTCAACGAATCATCTGCTTTTAATAGCGCAATCAAATGTTGCGCATTAGGGTTCTTTAAAAACTGACACAATGGCTCTTGTAACATTAAGGGTAAAGTCTCATAACTTTTTATTAACTGGGCGCATTGAATTAATTCAGGAGATCCAACTAATTGCTTTAACAACTTATCATCAGGCTCTGGATGTTTTTCCAACAATATACCCAATAAAGGTAAAGGTAAAAAATGCTTGCGATATTTTGCTGGAAAAGCTGATAATAATGCCACATAACGGTTAAGGTTTTTATCGACTTTAATTATTTTTGACAATCGGTTGACCCAGTCTTGTTGATGGTTAACTAATTTTTTAATCATTAACTCAATATCTTGTTCCTCTAAATCATTTAAAAAATATGGACTAATATACGATCCCCCATGATTAACCTTAAAATTAAGCCGGTGACTATAATGAGTACCAACTAATTCATGCGCATTATCTCCCAAATAAGGCCGAATAATAGGCAAACAATGACTTGTCTCATTTCCAGCCATTGCTTTTAATAATTCTTCAAAATAAGGTTGATTAGGTAAATGATTTTTAGCACTATCAATATATTTTTTTAATAAATCCCTGTCTTCTTTCTTTATTGCCAAAAATTTAAGATTTCCTTCAATATTTTCACTTACCAGCGCTTGCAATTGATCAAAGCTTAAGTTTTTTTTCAAATGATCAAAAATAACTAAAGCAGCGTTACTACGGATTGCCTTATCAAAAATAGATTCGCTCTTAACCCCATCAAATTCTATTTCTAACTGAGTTTCTTGTGGTAACTCACAATACTCAATCCACTCTTGAGTCGAAAATTCAGATAAAAATTGTTGCATCAATTGAGTTGGATTTAAAAACCCCAGAGTAAAAGAGGCTAAATCACTATGTTTAAAAGACTCTGTTAATCCTGAATTTTCAGTTGGATCTGATTCAGCCAATAAATAATCACTAATTTTATCACTATCTTGAATTTTTTCACTAAGCTGCTGCAAGTTTTTCAAATGTTTGCCAAGTTTTTGGGTATCTATAGGCTGAGATAATAAAGCATAAAATAAATTAGGAACATTAATACTACGAAAAAAAGCAAAGCTTTCAATTTTTTGCGATGAAAACCTGTTTAAAATAAAGGAAAATTTCTGTGGATCAGAATAATATTGGGAGAAAAATTTTTCTTCATTGGCTTCGATCTTATCTTCAAGTTTTGCTATAAATTCTTTTTCGCCCACCGTCTCAATGCACAACGCATAATTTTTAGTGGCTATCAAAAATTCAAAATATTCATCCTTTAACCAATCTTGTGGGGTAATTAGCTTATCAATTAATATTTCGCTAAAGTTAGCTTTGATAACATTATCTAAAGTTTCTTTAGATTTAGCTGCGGCATCTTTTTTAAGCAATTTATTGACTAAAGTAAAAAACTCTTCTTGTTTAAAATTATCAATACGTGGTAGAAAATTAATCGCCTCGGTTAATAAATGCGCATCATTATCATTTAAATCAGGTAAAAGATGATACACCAAACGACCAGCTAAAGTTAATTTTCCTAAAAAAACTTGGGTTATACTTTCAGGCATCTTAGTGATAATACTAATCAACAATGCCTTTTCTGTAGGTTTGGTTAAATCCAAATGTTGATTAAAGAAATTCGCTAAACCTTGAATTAACATGGGATTAGTGTCAGCCTTAGGTGAATCTAACGCCTCTAACATTTCATCTAAAATAAATTTTCTAGTGTGCTCAGTAAATCTTTTATATTCAGCCCTAGTATCTGCTAAAATCTGTTGCTTAACTAAAGAGGCATTATCTGGTTGATTTAATTTTAAATATTGATCTAAAAAAAGCAATCCTGCAACGACTGCTTTTTTATTGGCAACACCGCAAGTTCCATACTTTTGTGCTTGGATAGGCAAAGCTTGCAATATTTTTGGATCATTTTGGTGATTTTTTTTAACTAGCTCATTGATTTTATTTTTAATTATCAGCTCATTTTCTTTTTTGGAAAAAACTTCAATATCTACCAACTCAAGTGGCTGTTGCAAAGGATAAATCACACAACCTCGCTCTTTTTTTTCTAGGCCTTCTTGATATAACCCTTGCCCTCTATTAGCCACTACTAAAAAGTTGTCAGTTGCAGCAATAGTAATTGAATGTCCAGGCCAACCAGCAGGAATAATAATTAATTGGTTTTGTTGGTATCTTATATAATCTTGAGTAAAATCAAGATCAGGATTTCCTTTTTCTTTGGCTTGGTTAAAACTTTGTTTAATTTTATTAAAAATATCAGTAAATTCTTGAGTAGGAGTAAATGTATTAAGTACTTGTCTAAAATAATCCAAAGCGGCAGCGTCAGTGGTTCCTTCAAATGAAATTATGGGTTGATTAGCTTTAACTACAGTATTTTGATTAGTTGCAACATTAAATTCAGTGCCAATATCTTTGATTCCTAAAAAATGCGTAGTTTTTTTAGTTTTGTGGTGATCCATAAAAATATTAGTTAATTGCGTTCTTATAGCTTTATCTTCAATTAAATTAATCAATAATTCAGCATCTTTAGGAGAACTGATATAAAGACAACTATAGTTTTTATCAAAACCTGGAAAAGATAATAATGCGTTAAATATTTGGTTGTCGCCTAAATCTTTTAGCAACTCTATACATTTATCATTATGCTGGGATAAAATAATTAATAGCGAATCTTTACTATTAGCTGCTTTTTCTTTCACTAATAACTGGGTTAATAACTGAAATTTATGTTCTGGTGTAATATTTAGCATTATAAGATCTAAGCCATCAAAATCTAATGAGTCAACATTTGCATTAGCTTGATACCATTTATCTAAAAAATTTAACTTATTTTTTTGTTTAATGCCAACAATAGAAAACCAATCTTCTGGGGTTAACTTTAAAATAACTTTTTTTAAATCATTATATATTTTATTGTCTCTACTAAAAATTAATGCTTCAATATTACTTTTAGCACCAGAGGAAGCTAATTCAATAAATTTATCTTTAATTTTATCTGCATTATCCATGGTCATTAACTCAGACAAGATTAGATTTAATTTTTCATATTCAGTTAACATAACTTTCCTCTAATTTCACCAAGGTATACTTTAACTCCCAACTGCTTAACCCTTGTTATTTTCTATAGGCATGAATTTAAACTCAGTTAATTTAATTGGGGTTTAAAATTATTATTCATAATTTATTAATACCTAAAGCTTTAATAATTGGTTCTAAGAAATCATTAGAGATTTATTGATTATATATAAAGTTAGCCCAAAGTCTGGGCATTATCAGCATGCTAGGCCATAAAGCCAGATCAAATGATAGATAAAATTATTTAAAGCTCAGTTAAATACCCATAGTTAATTTTTTTGCTGAATTAACATTAGGCGGTGACACGAGGGGAAGTTGTCAAAGAAGGGGTTTGAGGCTCGGAGGTTAAATTTTGGGGAGAATAACTCAAGAGCTGCGGTAACTTAAATTCTGGGGCCAAGGTTTGCGCCATCACTAAACGATGTGCACTATAATCGATCTGTTGAGGTAAGGTTAAACACACATTGTCTTGGTTTAGCATTTGCTGCGCGCAATACCCCACCACGGCCCCACAATCATAAACATTGGATTGTTGCGGCAAGGTTTGTAATACCTCGGTATATTTCACATTAGGGCCATATAAGCACTTTAATAATAAAAGCGCTTGTTGCCATAGAAAATGATAATTTTGACTAGGACAACGGTTAAAGCCATCCACAATGGTAATATCAAACCTCACCGGCTCACTGCTTACCCGTTTTAGGGCTAATAAATACCAATGGTCATCTCCTACCACACCTGGTGGCAAAGTTAATTGCTCAGCCTGTGATCGATTAAAACACGCGGGCAGTAAAAGTAACTCAGCAGCCTGTAATTTTTTACGGTATTTGTTTTTTTTTGCCAAGCGAACCTCAAAATCCCAAAACACTTGATTGGGATGTAAACTAATCACATGAGCTTTTGATCTAATGATGGTCTTTAAATAATCATCCAAAGTATGGCCATCGAGCCACCAATTCGATGGGGCCGAGGTTGCCTCTATCAATGGCCCTAGCAAGCGATGTTGAGCCGCGTTTAGCGGCACAGGTGATTGTGACGGGGGTACAATGGCAACCTCTGAGCTAACACTCGGCTTTTTTAATAAGGTGGCCAAAGCTTGGGTTAACGCTTGCCATTGCCGCCTAACCCAAGAAAAAAATACCGTAAAGCGCATTTTGGCCTCTCTTTGACTGCTTAAAGTCTAAAGACTAACCTTATTTTTAATGCAGCGCAACACTTGTGCTGTTACTGCCAATAACTTTCAGTGGTCAATTGCCCAGGTTGGCTACGACTATTTTTCTTAAATCCTTGACTGATAAACCACGCCATACTGTCTTTAATCATGGCTGGATTACCACATAACAAGATCTGCGATGCCTCTGGGGTTAAAGGCAGTTGTGCAGCTTGAATTAATGCGCCATTGGCTAACAACTGCGGAATACGGCCCCGCAAAGTGGTACTGGCTTCACGCGTAACAATCGGTAAATAGCAAAATTGTGCCCCAAAGTGTTGCTTAAATTGTTGAATATCTGCTTGATGGGTTAAGCCAATGGTATGACGCACCGCATGCACTAATACAATATGGGTAAAAGCTGCCCAAGGAATTGTCGTACGTAACATGGAAATAAAAGGACCCAATCCGGTACCACTGGCAATCAACCATAATGTTTGGGCACTGGCCACTTGCGCTAAAGTAAATAATCCCATAGGTTTGCGTTGGATCAGTAATCGATCGCCTGGAGTTAATTTTGCCAAGCTTGGAGTAAGTTGCCCCTCATTGACCTCAACAAAATACACTTCATGTAAGGTTTGATGGGGGGCATTGACCAAAGAATAAGAGCGGATCACTTTTTGCTCGCCAAAATCCATACGTAAACGTACAAATTGTCCTGCTTGAAATGGCAATAAATCGGCGGCTAAATGCAATGAATACAAATCACTGCCCCAATGTGCTTTACTGGCAACTTCGCCTTCAATCCACTGTGTCATGCGTTGAACTACCTGTTATCATTGATTGGGTGGTAGCAGGGGGTAACCCTGATGGAACCACCGCTGCGGTTAACAATAAGCCTTGTTTAAAGCACTCAGCACTGAGCTTAGGTTGCTGTAGTTTATCATACACCAAGCCTAGCTCAGCCAGCGCATCGGCACTAAGTTGTAATTTTAAGCTATGTTGTAAGTATTGTTGGGCTTGCTCCCATAACTCATTACGTCCAGCTAAACGCCCCAAGGTTAATAACAATACCGGATCTTTGGGATGGGCTTTTAACCAATGTTGCGCCAAGGCCAATTGTTGGCTAGGCGTTTCACTGCGGGTTAACCCATATAATCTGATCCATTCTGGATTCCAATTGCGCTTTAATGCCTCTTTTAGTACCTGCTCAGCTAATGGATAATTGGCATAGTCATGCAAAGCGTTAACATATAAAGTAAGCAATTTAGGCTCATAATGTAGCGCTTTGGGCATGGATTTCCAAACCCCTTGGATTGCCTTTGACGTTTGTTGAGTTTGCGCAGCTAATAGCCGTTCACGATAGGCTTGGCGCTCTAAGTCATTGCCTTCTTGGCCACTGATACCCGCATATTTTTTCAATTTAGGAATTAACTTTAATAATAATTCCCATTCCCCTAAAACCATATAAATTTTTTTAAGCAGCTTTAAAACATAAGGGTGTTTCGGGGCCAGTTGATTTAATTGTTGTAAAGTCATTAAACTTTGTTCATATTGACCATGACTAAATTGCAATTGGGCTTGAGTGAGGCCAATGGCCATATCCGCCCCTTTACTTTGTTGATGGGCCAAGGCTAAATAATGGTCACGACGTTGATTGGCCCCTTGAGCTTGCGCGGCGCGCGCTGCAGATAAATAATTTAACCATGGCGCCTCACTTAAGGGGGCACTTTGTCTTAAATAACGCTCAGCTTTAACCCAATGGCCTTCGGTTAATTGAATTAACCCTTGCTGGGTACGTGCTCGTGCTTGTTGCTGTTGACGGCGTTGACCTAATCCTTTACACCAATTTCCAATATCCACCAGCTGATTCAATGAGCGCAGCACAGCATAACCCAATGCAAATACAATCACCCCTAGCAATAAAGCGATCCCTAATGACATGGTAATGGTTTTACCTTGTACCGCAATAATGACCCTTCCTGGCTGCTCTGGCAAATAGAGCCCCAGCCAAATTGCGGCTCCCAACATCAGGCCCCATAACAACAAACGACTCATGTTTTTTATTGCCTTAACAGTTAGATCTGTTGAACATGTTGTTCAATCAGGTGGTTAAAAGTCTCCAGTTCCTGACTAATATCGGGTAAATTGGCATCAATTGGGCGCGCTTTAAGCGCAGTGATGGCTTCTAGAAAAGCGCTTTGCTGGGCATTGGCTTCAAAATATTGTTGCCCCCAATTCGCCAACGTATCTAAACTGGCCTGATAGATGGCGCTGTTTTCTTGTAGCATCGCCCAGCTCACTTGTTCTAATAATAAATGAGCGGCCCATTGCAGCTCTGCTTGCCTTGCTGCAGGCAAGGCATTTTGAATGGCTTGCTCAGGCAAGGCTTGAATTTGCACCAAACTTTTTAATTCTTGCCACGTCTGATCTAAGGCCTCACGCCAAGCACTCAAAGATTGGGTTTGGCTCTTAGTTTGATTAAGATGCTCCTTATCATGGGCGGCATTGCCTTTGGTTTGTGCCGTGGCATCTTCAGATAATAAATGGGGCATAGTATATAAGGTTAATTGTGAAAATTGACTTTTTAATGCTTGTAATGCCACCCATAATTGAGTTTTATCGGGTAAAGTAGCGGAGTCTAATTTTAATATTGCCGCCTCTAGCATTACCTGCGCTCTAGGTAAATACTGCACCCCATAATTGACGACTTTGGCCTTAGCCACTTGCAATAAACTTAAGGCGGTCGGCACATCTTGCAATACCGTTAAGCGTTGTTGCGCTAAGTTGACCGTATATTGGATTTCACGTAATTGCCATCCTGGCTGGTCACTTAAACTGGTTAACTGCGCTTGCAAGCGCTGTATTGCATCACTCATGACCTGATTTTGCGCTGCGCTGCTATCTTGCTGCGCAGTGATTTGTGTCAATGTCTCTTGCTGTACCTGAGCTATTTGTTCAGTAAGCGGTTGACTATATTGCGCCATAAGTTGACGTTGTTGCTGTAGCAACCAAATGCCACCACCAATTAATATTCCCACTAAGCTTAAAGTTAAGGCCATCAAGCTGCCCCAATTTAAACCCGATGGCGCCGATACAGGAGCAGAAGTAGGTTGATGCGTTGCTTTCATATGATCTGAACTCCGTCTTGCAAAATGGCGCAGGCGTTGCTTATTGAAGCTTTGCGCAATCCCACCCACTTGAAATGCGGTCCTGGCCGCGGAAAATTCGCCTTCATCTGCCAGCTCTGACACCGAGGCTTTAGTTGAGTCAGCTTCCTTGGAACTTGGGTCATCTGCTACGGTCTCTTCAGTCAATGGCGAACTTAAAACTGCCGCCGTAGATTTAGGTAAAATAGCTTTAACGGCCTCTTGATCTTTATTAGATTGACTCACCACGACCCGTCGTCGTGATTTTACTTGCTTACGCTTATCTTTGGATTGGCTCATGCTGCTCTATCATTCCCTTATGCTTCAACCATTGCTCCAATTTAGCAACTCCTCTTAATAAAACGCTAGCCCTTTGGCCCTTAGCCTACCAAAATTTATGGGTACAGCGCAGATTATTTTTTAAAATAGTGGCTTTTAAGCAGTATCGCATCACTTAAACCCTTTCATAAAGGTTAAGCATTGCCTTGCACTGCGCCACCCAAAGACCAGTGATGCCTTTTACTCAACAATCTGCAGCTTTTTAAACTAATCCACTATGACACATAGCACATACTCCACCCCTAAAAACGCTGCAATCCCTTTATTTAATAGGCAACGCCTTAATGTCTTTAAACTTAGGAGCCGACCAGCTGTTTATTTAGGTAGATAGTTAACCTTTTCACCATTATCTAAAATCTGTAATCTAGATAACTATATTATAAAAGGTTGAAAAATACCCAACAATTAATTTCAGGAGCATAGCTATGAATAGTAATGGTAAAAATCAAGTACCCCCACCGCCTCCTCCACCTGCACCAGGCGCAATAACAATACCTGCAGATAAACAAGTACAGGAGTTAGTGGCAAAGCTTAGCTCAGAATTTGATCAGCTCCCCAAAGAGAACTTACAAGATAAAAGCTCTACTCAATATCAAAGCATTAAGGCATTTGAAAAAAAAGTAAAAAAATCTAAACAAAAATATTCTGATCTTGAAGGAGAATCAAGGGAAAAATTAAAAGAAATTGAAGAACAAATAGACCAAGTAAATAAAGAGCAACAACAAGCTGAACAATCAATACAACCTAAAATAAACAAAATTAAGCAAAGAATACAAGCGGCAAAAACAAAACTAGACAATCACCAAACCCAAGATGAATCAGGGACTAAACAATCTATAACAAATAACCATAAAAAAATTGCGCAATTACAAAGAGAAATAGAAAATTTAAAGCAACAATATCAAGTAGCCAATCAAGAAAATTTCGCTCAACAAAAAGAACTTAAAGATGAACTACCTAAAATTAAACGTAACCCTGCAGCATTTGCCCCGTTATTAAAGAAAATAAATGATTTATTTCCTAAAAATAATGTTATAGCTCAAGAAAATAATACCTTTGATCCTGCATGGGTATTAGATCAAAATTTTCTAGAGCCTGCTCAAGAAGATAAAATTCTTGAGGCTTTCGATAGCTATGATCTAGATGATGTTATAAAGATTTTAAGCCGCGGGCCCTTTGGAACAGCCTTGGCTACCCCAGAACTGCTGGCTGATTTAGCAACTGGAGCGAAAACACATAATGAAGAAGAATTAAATATACCGCAATTTGAAAAAAACTTGCTATCGCATAAAGATAAAGAAGCCGATGCCACAGCATTTTTAGTAAAGTTAAGTGCGCAAAATAAAGACTTTAAAACCTATTATGATAAAGCTCAAAGTAGTGCTAAAGCAAAAAAATCCAAGCCAAACCATATAAAAACCCAGAACCCAGAGCAAGACAATAGTACTGAGACACAACCTCCAAGCAACAGCCAACTGAATTTTTCCGCAAAAATTCCTAAGAAAAAAAATTCTATACCTACTGATAGTGCTACAGATATTTTGGATCAACCTACCAATTCAGTAAATAGTGCTTCCCCCAAAGATCTCAATTCATATCAAAAACATAAGCAAAAAGAGCAGCAAGAACAAGCAATAAGAGATAAAAACAATATTTTGTTAAATGTCCAAAAAGCGGCATTAAAGAGACTCGAAGAAAAAACCGAAAAGCAAAGGTTAGAACCAATTAACCAACTAGAAGAACAGTTAGCGCAAAAAAATTTACCTCAAAATAAACATACTCCTTCAAGTAACGGCCAGCAACCTGGGGCTTCATCTCAATTGTCCTCGTCTATGGAAACCCCTGAGATACAACGCTTACTTGAAGAACTGTGTGATGTATTAGATGCTAACATTCCAGACAAGGAAAAATTATTTAAAGAAAGCTTCCCTAGCCCAGCGCAGATATTAACTCTGACCATTGATAAGCTCAAAACAAAACAAGTAGCCGCCGTACTACCAGAAACCCCAGTTGATATATTAAGGAGTCAACCCAATGAAACAGGTTTTTTAAGGGCATTAGAACTGCATAGAACACAACAAGGGGAAGATCTTAGTTTGATTGGAGGACTACGTCTTCTTAAAGACTCAGTAAGAGGTAAGCAAAAACGACCATTAGAGACAATGTGGAGAAAAATGAAAAACTAGTGTTAAAGTACTTAGAAAGGGTAATCAATACCCTTTCTTTTTTAAGCAAAGTGACCTTGATAGAAAAAGCCTAAATATAACAAATGGCTATTTTTGGGTTTAACTTTATAAAAGACTTGGGGAAATTCTGGCTCAGGCGCTACTGCAGTATTGAGTCGATTACTATTTTCCCAATGATACATTAAGCGAACCCCAAAATTTTCGGTAATCATTTGCCGCACTCCAAGCCCTAAACGTAACACGGCTTTACGCTCACTGGCGCCAAAAGTTGCTCTATTGACAACATCATCTTTGATAAAATTGGTATTAAAATTCATTTTTGACCAAGCAGTCCCGGCACTAACCAACAAAGTTGTTTTTTCTAAAATTGGGTAGGCCCCTAATACATTCAAATTCCAACCTTTTTTCCCTACTTCTGAAAAATATAATTTATCATCAACGTCAATAGTATTTATATTACCTAAAACTTTATCACCTGAATTATAAAATTGTTGATGTTGTTGTGCATAACTTCGCGCATAGCCCATTTCTAAACCAAGATATTGGTGTAACCAAACCCCAAGGTTAAAATTGGTATAAGGTGAGTTGGCTTTAAAATGACCCTCGCCAAATTGCGGCTCAAATGGCATCCCTTGGGTACCGACATCGGCGCCAATATAAGGCTTAAAAAACCAATCTTGTTCATTGGCATGCGCTAAAATCGGCAACAATAACAATAAAGTTAAACAACTTTTTCGGAGCATCTTATTCCCTTATTCACTGATAGCATTCACGTTGCTTTACACCTTTGTTTAGTTTAGCCCAAATTTAATAACTTGCGTAAGGCATATTCAATGTCAGTTAATTGTGGGGAAGTGGCTTGCCAAATATGTTGAAAGCCCAGTTTTTGCGCATAGCGCCATAACCGCGGGCTAATCACTAATAATGGATTTTGCTTTAAGTTATGTTGTTGAGGTAGGTGAGTTAATTCCAATAAATTGCTTAGCCCTTGTTCACTGGTAACTAAGGTAATGGCCATAGTATGACTTAACCACTGCGCCATTAATGAAGGGGGCAGCATTGAGGAAGGGCATAACCGTTGGTAAGTGGCCAAGGTATTGACCAATGCACCGCGTTGCAGTAATTCAGCAGCAAGTATGCCCCGCCCCCCTTGACCGCTGAGTAAGGTAATAGGTTGGTCCGTAATATGTTGCAACCAGGGATGGGTTAAAAGGCTTTCACTGCTAGCGCCGGCTAACTCGGTATGGGCCACAGCTAAACCTTGTTGAGTTAATGCTTCGGTGGTCGCTGCCCCAATACTTAATATGCTAGCAGCACTTTGCTCAATCATGGAAATTGCGTTGGGGGGTAGGCAATACGCAGCATTGGCGCTGGTAACAATAATGACTTTAGCCAGCGCCAATTGGGTGATCGCGTGTGGGTTAAGCGGCAGCGGTTCAATGCATAAGGTGGGAAAGACAAATGGCGTGCCCCCTAAAGCTTCAATGGCGGCCACTAACGGAGGCGCTTGATGGGCAGGGCGAGTAATTAACACGGCCCAAGCTTTATGCATCTTGATATTGCGCTAAAATCGATTGCGCCCCTTGTGCGATTAATTGCTTGGCCACCGCTTGCCCCAATTCCCTGGCTTGTGCGGCCGGGGCGCTTAAGATGGCTTCTAATAATAAACCCGTCTTCGGATCACCCACCCGGCCCACTAAAGTTAATTGGCCTTGGCTTAACTTGGCATAGCCGGCTACCGGCACTTGGCAACTGCCGCCTAAGGCCAAATTCATGGCCCGCTCAGCTTGTTGGCAAATTTCAGTTTTATATTGAACCAAAGGGGCCAGTAATGCACTAAGATCTTGGCGTTGGGTTAACCACTGCACCGCTAAAGTACCTTGACCGACGGCCGGCACAAAAGTATCCACCGCTAAGTATTCACTGATATGCGCTTCTAGCGCCAACCGCTTTACTCCAGCGGTGGCCAAAATAATGGCATCATATTGACCTGCTTGAAGTTTTTTAAGCCGAGTTAAAACATTGCCTCTTAAAAAATCAATTTTACAATCAGGACGCAGGCGTTGCACTTGCAACTGCCGACGTAAACTAGAGGTCCCAATAATGGCCCCTGGTGCTAATTGCGCTAAAGTTTTATGCGAATAACTAATTAAACAATCACGCGGATCTTCGCGTGGCCCAATGGACATTAACTCAAATTCTGCCGCTAACTTAACCGGCATATCTTTTAGAGAATGTACCGCCAAGTCTGCTTGTTGCGCCAGCAAAGCATTTTCTAATTCTTTAATAAATAACCCTTTGCCACCGATTTTGGCCAAGGAAACCGCTAAGATTTTATCGCCTTGGGTCTTTAAGGGCACCAACTCCACGGTTAAGTTCGGATCTTGGAGCAACAATTGCTGCTGTACATAACGGGCTTGCCACAGCGCCAAATCACTGGTACGCGTTGCAATACGCAATTTCATAAGTCACCACTTTTGAATCACTCAAAGCGGGTGATTGTACCGCATTTAAGGGCAACTCGGTACTTTTGGCATTGCAATGAATAAAAATTAGTTATCCTTTTCTAAATTAAAATTATTCATCACTTTACGCACTTGGGGCACATGGCGTCGGCTAACATCTAAACATTCTTCTAAGCCTTCTAGCCGCACACAAGGTTGACTGGCATTATTTTTGGCTAACGCTTTAAGATATGCCAATTGAACCAAACAATTGCGGTGAATACGTAAAAATTTACTGGAAAATTCGGTTTCAATTTCTTTTAACGGATCTTCAATTAATACTTCTCCACCTTTATGGCGTACGGTGACATATTTATGCTCAGCTCTAAAATAATAAATTTCCTCTACTGGCACCAAAACAATGCCCAATCGGGTTCGAGCACTGATATGAGTTCTTAACTTTGGCGTGCCATTGGCATTTTTATTTAACGCTAGCCATTGGCTTTTATTAGGTTTAATTTTACTTAAAGCTTCTTGTAAGCGTTCACTGCGTACCGGCTTTAATAAATAATCCACCGCTTGTACTTTAAAGGCTTCTAGCGCATATTCATCATAAGCGGTGGTAAAAATCACCGCCGGTGGCTCTTCTTTGCTGATTAAATGGCGCGCCACTTCTAACCCATCCATTCCAGGCATTCGAATATCTAATAACAACACCTCAGGTTGCAAGGCCTCTACTTGCTCTAACGCAGCTTTACCATGTGCCGCTTCCCCCACTACGCTATGTTCTGAAAGTTCTTCAATTAATCGGCAAAGCCGCTCCCTGGCTAGACTTTCGTCATCTACTACTAATATACGCATGATTCTTTCCTTTAATCATTGAGTTCATTTTCTTTAGTGTAGGGGATCTGCAGCACAGCTTCATAATGCGTGGCATATCCTTGAAGCTTAAGTGTTGCTTGCTCTTTAAACAGTAAGTGTAGTCGATGTTGAATATTGGTTATGGCAATTTGGTTACCGGTTTTTTGTGCAGCAGTGCTGGGCGCAGGAATAGGATTTTTAATCTTAATTTGGATTACATTCCCTTGAATCGAGCCCACCACCGTAATGGTGCCTCCTTCAGGTAATGCTTGGATCCCATGATAAATGGCATTTTCCATTAATGGCTGCAAACTTAACATAGGAATTAGTGCATCTTTAGGCAAAGACTCTAAAGACCAAATCAAATTAAGTCTTTCACCTAAACGCAATTTTTCTATACGTAAATAATGTTGGCACAAGGCATATTCTTCACGTAATAAAACCAATGAATTGGAATCTTTTAAAGTCGCTCTAAATAATTCTGCCAAATCTTCTACTGCTTGCTCTGCCAATTGTGGCCTTGAGCCAATTAAGCTAGCAATAATATTCATGCTATTAAATAAAAAATGCGGCCGAATTTTTGCTTGTAGCGCTTGTAAACGGGCTTGACTTTCCAGTTGAATACGTTGTTTCCATTGCTGTTGAATATAAAAATAACGTAAAGTGACAAAAGTAATAATGGCACTGATCATTAAACAACGCGTTACAAAATGGGGCAACATTTCTGGATTATTGCTCCACGCATAATCAAAAAAAATCAATAAATATTGCGTCAAACTGGCCAATGCCATGGTGATTAGCATCACTACTAAATAAGCCGTAACAGCTGCAGCTTGTGCCGATAACCGCATTAATGCTCGACGTAATAAACACAATACCCCAGCACTGGCTAATGCAATCCACTGCACAAAAATCGACAGCAAACCAAGCTCATCCCAAGATTCAGCTAAGGCATCACCCATCGCTAAAATCAATACAATGGCCAAAAGCTCGGCGCCAATGGCAATAATAAACAGCGATTTTAATTCACAAAAATTGGGCAAAAAATATTCATTGGCATGCTCTTGCGTGGCCATTGCTTGCGTTACCTATTACTTACCTAAAATGATTAAAAAAGTTAAAGGCTTAACCGGCGTTATGCTTTAAGTATAGTCAAGCTTTTTTTAAGCCAAGCGCCTAATTTAATTAACTGTGCCCCACATAGGGTATGCGCCATGGGAAAGGTTTCCCAAGTAGGCTTAAACCCCGCGCTTTGTAAACAGCGCAATGCGTTTTGGGCCAGCGTTACCGGGACGATAGGATCAAATAAACCATGCGCTAAAAAAATAGGCAGTTCAGTACGGGCAGTAGGGGTTAAGCTATTGGCAAACGGTAAATAACTGGATAAACCAGCCACTGCGCCTAATGGATAGTGACTATGCAATGCAGTATGCAACGCCAATGCCCCACCTTGAGAAAACCCCAATAAGACAATATGTTGCGGTAAAATCCCTTGTTCTACTTGATGGGCAATCAATTGCTCAATTTGTGCGCAACTTAGGGCTAAGCCAGCGCTATCTTCATGGGTGGTTAAATCATAACTGCGAATATCATACCAAGCGGGCATTAATAAGCCACCATTAATGGTTACTGCTTGCTGCGGGGCATGCGGGAAAATAAATCGTATAGCATGGGCACTGGGCAACTGCAACTCCGTGACGGCAGGCACCAAATCATGCCCATTGGCCCCCAAACCATGTAAGCCAATAACACAATATTGCGCCCTACCCTTTGGTTCAATACGATGGGTTGATAATAATGTTGCAGGCATACAATTTCCTTAACTTGTGATAAAAATGGTTTTTGCGCTAAACTGCCAAAATCTAATGTAAACCATAGCGCGTTATTTTATAGAGGTTGCCGAGTTATTATGTGCCACTTTAACAAATTTGCTCGCTTGATGATGGGATTATACTTAGTTAATTTACTGAGTGGTTGTGGCCAAACTGGACCTTTATTTCTACCAGAACACTTATCTAATTCAGCGTTACCCATTGATGCGCCAGCTTAATATTGTCAGCAAACACGCTTAAGTTGCATTATCACTTTGGTGCCCAGCTTAACTATGATTTAACCTCAGCAGCAACCCATCTAAATGCCTCCTTTGCTGAGAAATATTTTAAAGCTAGCTTTCAGCTTTCTTTGCCGATTAAACTAAAGGCAATTCGAACGAAAAATAGTGCAGTCTTTATGAGCAATAAACTAATCAAATTTACCAAAATGCATGGTTTGGGCAACGATTTTGTGATTATTAATGCCGTCTCACAAAATATAAAGTTAGATAAAAAACAAATAATTGCATTGGCCGATCGCCATTTTGGCCTAGGCTGTGATCAAGTATTAGTACTCCACCCGCCCCATCAATTGGACCAAGAATTCTTTTTTCGAATTTATAATGCCAATGGTGAGGAGGCCGAACTGTGTGGCAATGGTGCACGTTGTTTGGCACGCTATGTATTTGAAGAAGGGCTTACCCAAAAAATACAGTTTGTATTAGGCTCCATTGCTGGGAACTTAACCGTAAGCTTAGATGCCTTACCGGCAATTACCTTAACCTTGCCATTAACCCCGCCTGCGCCTAACTTTGTAAGCCCTTTACCTAAAATTAGTGCTCATAGCTATGAATTAACCCTTAACACCCAACGCAAAGCCTATGTTGTATTTGGCTTAGGCAATCCTCATTGTGTCATTCCGGTGCCTGATATCCAAGATATCTCGCTGATAACCCTAGGAGAACAATTGCAAAGCCACCCTGCTTTGTTACAAGGCAGCAATGTTGAAGTGATGCAAGTTTTGGCGCGTAACCATATTAAACTGCGAATTTTTGAACGTGGGGTGGGCGAAACCCTGGCCTGTGGTTCAGGGGCCAGCGCTGCGGTCATCGCCGGCATTGAAAATGAAGCCCTAAGCGATGCGGTAAAAGTGGATATGCCAGGAGGGCATTTAAGTTTACATTGGCCCCCTGGCACCTCAAGCATTGAGCAAACTGGGCCTACTCGCTATGTCTTTCATGGTGAATGTTTAGTGGCCAAAGCCACCGATTAAGTCCTATATCTTGGCTTTTGTTATGCTGCAATATTATGGCTTATAAGCAAAGCCTCTTAAGAAACTGCATCAGCATGCTTTAAAATAGTTAGTGGAGCTGTGAACCCAATTCACGCTTGAAAAATTTTTAATTAACCAGGGTAAAAAATAAATACCATAGCCCACAACCAATAACCACGAATACACCTTATTTGGGTCCTGTCACCAAAGGAGCACAACAATTGCATTTGATGCCCTTCTAATTAGTTATTAAACTAAAAAGTTATTCCTGAAAAATTTTATTGCTTTTTTCTAATGTCGCCCCTTATGTTTTTCTAAAAAGTATAAAAACCCTTTTATCTGCTAGAACAGGTAGTTAATCACCACAGCTGGCCTTTAGCGATCTTTATAGTTGCATTTCAGGGAAGGAAGTCGTTAGACTTAGGTAATTTTAAATCATCATGAGTTAAATAATGCCCATAAGTCCTCGTCGTTTATATGCGCTTGGTTTTAGTAGTTGTTTAATGTTGCTAATAATCTCTTTGTTTTTGCAATTTGGGTTAAATTTAGAACCTTGCCCATTATGCATTTTAGATAGAGTTACTATTTTAATATTAACCAGTCTATATTTAGCCGCCTACTTACATTATCGTCAATTGGGTATTTACAACAGTTTTATTTTTTTTACCACGCTAGGCGGATTATTTATTGCCATTCGTCATGTTTGGTTACAACAATTACCTCCTGACCAAGTTCCTGCCTGTGGACCGGGACTCAATTATTTATTGGAAACCTTTCCAGTGATGGAAGTCATTAAGTTGATACTTAATGGCTCAGGAGAATGTGCCAAAGTTGATTGGACCTTACTGGGGCTCTCTACAGCTCAATGGACCGTATTGGTTTTTAGTGGCTTACTGCTATTAATTATTAGTTTAATGGTTCTTTGCCATGGCAAAAAAAAAGGTAGCCCTTAAGGGGCTACCTTTTAACACTCCGTGCTCCTGCACTTCATTTCCAGCTTCACGCCATCACCTTTAAATAAATCCTTGTTTAATCCTTAAATAAGATTGACTTCCTTGCCAATATTTATTGGTTGCATTCCTTGTGCTTAACTAACCACACATTAGTTGGTCATCCATTACCCGGCGTGAGAAAACCATCCTAGTTTTCTTACTGGCGCTTATATCGCTCCGTTGATATAAGACTATTTCAATGTAACAAATCGCTGATTTAACACAAGTGCCGCTAAGGCAATGCTTGGCCCAATGTTCGCCCCCAATAATAAGTTTTTTATTAAAAAAAACCTTTATTTAACAAATACTTAACTAAAATAAAACCAACTCTAATCCCATTAGACCACAGATGAATAGGCGGCAAGTTTACAGCATTTTGCGAAATAGCTTACAACAACTGTGGCTAAAATTACGCAGTACAACACAGATCATTAAGCCTTTATGCATTATTTTTCTAAATATTTTATTTTTCCGCTAACGCCATTCCATTCATCCGCATCCGTAGGTGGCGTTTTATGCACCGCAATAACCGGCCATACTTTTGCTTGCTCAGCATTAATTTGTAAAAATTGCTGCTGATCGGCGGGCAAATCATCTTCTGAAAAAATAGCCTCTGCTGGGCATTCTGGCTCACACAAAGCGCAATCAATGCACTCATCGGGATCAATAATTAAATAATTGGGCCCTTCACGAAAACAATCCACCGGACAAACTTCAACACAATCGGTATATTTACAGCGAATACAATTTTCCGTTACCACAAAAGTCATACTTTAACTCCTAACTTATTAAAAGTAGTAAGTTAGCATTTTTGGGGCGGCGATTATAGCATAATAATTTAACTCACCCTAGCAAAGAAGAATTTTTTAAAAATTTAATTTTATTTTTTAAATTTTTATGCCTAAAACTGTTTTTTTACAACATTATTTTTCTAAATAATGTATTTTTGAAAAATCATTTAAAAAAAACATTAAATTTGTTTATTTTTTTTGTATAATTTCATACTTACCCATTTTAAAATAATCGGAGAATTTTCATGGCCATTAAATCCAAAAAAACTACAACTAGCTCAAAACCGCGTTCAGTCAAAAAAAACCCCGTTGCTAAAACTGCCGCTGCAGTAAAACCCACTCAAGAAAATTTACAACTTGAGCTTAATCAACTTATTAATAATTTAACCCAACAATGGGCTAAACGTGATGAGCAACTGAAAAAGCAACTTGATACTTTACGTGCCAAGCAACAAAAAGCTTCTGAAAAACAAAAAGCTACCAAAACCAAACGCGTTGAATTGGCTAAAAAATTAAAAATTAAAGCCACTAAAACTGTAGAAACTCAATTTGAAAAAGCAAAGCTTGCTTATGATGCCGCAGTGGCAACTAAAGAGGCTTTAGTACAAGAACTTAGCCTTACCCGCACTGAAGCCGCTTATGCAAAACGCATGAACCAAAAATATAGCAAACTTGCGCAACTAGTTGATAAATTTGAAAAAGAGTGGGAAAAAAGCGAAGCCACAGAGGCTAAACCTAAAAAAAGAGGGCGCAAACCTAAAGCTGCAACTGCAGCCCCAGCGGCCAAAGTCACCAAAGCGCCACTAAAGCGTGGGCGCAAACCTAAAGCGAAAACCACAGCAAACCAAGAAGCAAAAACCGCAGTGGAGCCACAATTTTCTAGTGATGATGCTCTAGAATCATTAGGCACCATGCAATATGAAATTGCAGAAGAAATGGTTTAATCGCTTTAATATTAGATCCGCTTCACTTAAGCGGATCTAACTTCCTAAAATATCCAAAATTCTAAACGCCTAAGGCCTGCAAAAAATCGCTCTACCATAGGGTGACTTAAAGGGTCTTGATACGGCTGTACAATATAAAGACCTTGGCATCCGACAAGACAGGTAGATAACATACCGGTTAATAAGCGATCATCTACCAAAGCCATTTGCTGGGGCAACAAAGCATACTGTTGCAACAACTGCTGTAATCCCTGTGGATAAGGTTTTTTAGGCACACCACTTAAGAAAAACCAAGTTGGAAAATGTTGCTTAAAAAAAGCTTGTCGATCTTTGGTGGGTTTATTAGAAAAAATAACCACCGGCAATGCGGGATAAGTTTGGCTTAATTGCAACAGCCAACGCATCACTGCTGGCAAAGGACATTTAGCACCATGTGGCGCTAAGACCCCATCAAAATCTAATACCAACAAACCCAGCGCCTCTAACCAAGGCGAGGGAAGCTCTAATGCCGTGATCGTGGTTAAAGTTCGGTGACGTTTTATGTTATGCAGGCCTTGATAATGCTTTAACCCCTGTCTTAATGCATAAAGCATACGGCGCATAAATTTTCCTTTTGCTTATATAGATCCGTAATCAGCGCAATATTTAGACTTCTTCTTCAAAATAGGTATACCCCGATAAACCGGACACCAAAATATCTAAATATTCTCTTTTTAATCTTGGGGTCAAATCACTGTTTTTTAATTGTTGCTTATAGGTACGAATTAATTTTTGTGGCTCGTAATTGACATGCCGTAATACCGTCTCAACTTTATCTCCTAGTGAGGCATCTTCTAAGGTATAACTGCCTTTGGCATCCAATGCGACATGCACCGAATCGGTATCCCCAAATAAATTATGCATATCCCCTAAGATTTCTTGATAGGCCCCAACTAAGAAAAAAGCCAAATAATTTTTTTCTCCTTGAACCAATGCCGGTAAGGGCAAGCTGTGCTCAATACCATGGCCATCGACATAAGTATCAATGCGCCCATCAGAATCACAAGTTAAATCTTGTAGCACTACTCTTTGAGTTGGCGCTTGCAATAATCCAGTCAGTGGCATAATAGGAAAGATTTGCTTAATCGCCCAAACATCCGGTAAAGACTGAAAAATAGAAAAATTACAAAAATACTTTATTGCCATTTTTTCATGTAATTGCTCTAAAATAACCCGATGGGCTCGGATCTGTGGATTTAAAAAGTGGGGCAATTGTTGCACCAGTGCATAATAGCGCGCCTCAACTGCAGCGCGTTCATTTAAACCAATACGTCCTTGCGCAAAATCTTGATGCGCCTGAGTTAATTTTAAATCCGCATCACGGTAATATTCTGGGGCATCCGTTTCATTTAATTGCTTCACTGCTTGTTCAAACCAGGTTACCATCGCATAGCTATTGGCAGTCGCTGGCGGAGTCACTGGGGCCATATCCCAATCAATCACTTGAGTCATCAACACCGCATGATGCGCGGTCATGGCTCGCCCTGATTCGGTAATAATATCTGGATGAGGTAATTGCGCAGTTTCACAAATTTGTTGAAATGCAACAATCACCGCCTGGGCATAATCTTCAATGGCATAATTACGTGAGCAATACCCACGCGAGCGGGTACCTTCATAATCAATGCCTAAGCCTCCCCCAACATCCACTAACTCAATTGGGGCGTGCGCGGCACGTAATGCTGCATAAAATTGTGCACATTCTTGCATCCCAGCTTTGATATCAGTTAAGTTGGCAATTTGCGAGCCTAAATGGACATGCAATACTTTTAAACTGTCTAAACGACAAGCCTGCGCAAGCTCAGTGACTACCTCTAAAATTTGCCCTGCGGTTAAGCCAAATTTAGACTTTTCTCCCCCAGTATTTTGCCAATTGCCTTTACCCAAAGTGGCTAAGCGCGCACGAACCCCAATTTGGGGTACTACTTTTAGTCGCTCAGCTTCTTCTAAAATGGTGGCTAATTCCGATTTTTTTTCTAAAATTAAATAGACTTGATGGCCTAAGCTTTGCGCAATTAATGCCAAGCGAATATATTCGCGATCTTTATAGCCATTACAAATAATTACCCTAGAACTTTGCCCAGATAACGCCATAACCGCCATAAGTTCTGGTTTACTGCCTGCTTCCAAGCCTACAGGCGCTCCTGCTTGAAGAATTTCTTCCACTACGCGACGCTGTTGATTCACTTTAATGGGATACACTGGCAAGTAATGCCCTTGGTATGCATTCGCTGCTTGCGCTTTAGCAAACGCCGCATGCATTTTGTGCACTCGGTCATGCAAAATATGGTTAAATCGAACTAATACTGGTGCGGTAAGGCCTAAAGCTTGAATTTCTGCTAATAAAGTGGAAAAAGTAATTTCCGGTTGTGCCTTATCCGGGAAGATTAAACTCACTTCGCCTTGAGCATTGACATCAAAATACTGATCGCTCCATTGTGCAATATTATATAATTTTCGAGCTTGGGCAATATCCCAATGCTCATTAACAAAATCTTTGCTCATAATCTAAGTGCTGCCCTTAAGCGCTAAACGCAAATCAAGCCGCTCATGTTAGCTAGCTTTATCCTTTATTTCAAGTAAAAAAATAGTTTAAAACTTGCTCTGGCTACAGGCTTTCGGTATGGTCGCGCTATCCCTTAAAGTCAATTGGGCCCATTATACATAGGCATATTAGGAGCCGAACCATGTCTTTGACTACGCAACAAAATTGGTTTACTGAAACCCACCTTCCTAGCGGCACTGCTTTTTCTTTACAAATTAAACAACAATTATATGCCGCGCAAACCCCATTTCAAAAAATTGAAATTTATGCCACTGAACATTTTGGCAATTTAATGGTTTTAGATGGCTGTATTATGCTGACCCAAAGAGATAATTTTCTCTATCATGAGATGATAAGTCATATCCCATTACATACCCATGCCGCGCCACGTCAAGTCGTAATTATTGGTGGAGGGGATTGTGGCACCTTACAAGAGGTGCTAAAGCACTCAGAAATAGAACAAGCAACGCAAGTTGAAATTGATCCACAAGTCACCGCTTGTGCTGAAAAATATTTTCCTGAATTATGTCGCCACAACCACGACCCGCGAGCAAAATTATTATTTGTCGATGGCATTGAATGGATGCGCCAAGCCCCTAGTGCTTCATTAGATATTATTATCGTAGATTCCACCGATCCAGCAGGGCCTGCAACAGGATTATTTAATGTTGATTTTTATCAACAATGTGCCCGGGCCCTAAAACCCGACGGTCTTTTGGTACAACAAAGTGAATCTCCGTTAATTCATCTGGCATTGCAGCAACAAATGCGAGAAGCCATGCATCAAAGTGGCTTAACTAATTTACTGACCTATTGTTTCCCTCAACCAGTGTATCCAACGGGCTGGTGGAGTGCCACAATGGCCAGTAAATCGCTAAAGTTAGACCAATTTCGCCAACCTAGTGCCGCTCTATCAACGCATTATTATAATGCCGGGATCCATTTGGCGGCATTGCAGTCCCCCAATTTATGGCTAAAACCAACATAAATAAAGCATGGGGCGCAACTTGCGCCCCGCGACACTTAGCGGTAAAGTAAATTAACAGTCAATAATTCGTGCGCTAAGGAACCCAAAATGGTGGATCCCCAATTTATTAACAATTTAGTTAAAGAACTATTTGGTACTTTGCCTCCCATGGTGCAAGGTATGCGCCACGAAGTAGAACAACATATGAGCAATACCTTAAAAGCTTGGTTTAACCAAATGGATTTAGTAACCCGAGAAGAATTTGATGTCCAAACCCAAGTTTTACATCAATGCCAAGCTAAATTAACCGCCCTGGAGCAACAATTAACTGCCTGGGAAGCCCAATCCACTCCCCCTAATCCAGAATAATGCCTCCTTTTTAGCGTCATTGCGCAAAATAGGTATCTTGCCGTTATCCACTATACTGCTAACAATAACGCTTTATTGCTATGACCACCGTCAACATCCACTGCGATATGGCTTAATCTCAACCTCAAGGGGAGGGTTGCGCTATGAATTTGCGCTCAAAATTTTTATACCTAATTTGCGGCTTTTTACTTTTTCAAGCAGGCATTTTTTTTGCTTTTCACCAATGGGTCGCTTTACCCAGGATTGAAGCTTTAGAAGCCAATGAAGCCCGTAACAATACTTATAGAGGACAAAGTTTACTGCATGAAAGCTTATTAAATTTGGTGGAATCAAGCCAGCAATGGCTCGCCAATCCTGCATTGCAGCAATACTTTGCAACTGAGCCACCGACATCTGAGGCCGTTCAACCACTGACTCAGCAATTACTGCAACGCGACCAACAACTGCTTTTTTTATTAGGTCCCGAACAGCAAGATTGGGGCATTGCCCTCGATCCTAATACCCAACAACCGCTGTTAATGCCAAATTTCATACTACAACTCACCGCCAGTAGTCCAAAATTTTTAGAGTTTACCGCAGAACAATCCATAAATCGGGGGATCTTTTTAACCGAACGAGGCCCAATATTACTGGTCGCACGTCCTTTGGTGGCAGCCCCTACCCCCACCACTTTATTGATAGGGAAATTTATCACCACGGAGTTATTGGCCCAATTAAGTGGCCTATCTCGTACTGAGTTAAACCTTTGGCCACAAGGCGTAAAGGTATTGCCCCCTCGACAACAAAATATCCTCAAATTAATTGATGAGGCACCTAACCACATACATATTGAAAAAAATGACAATACACTCCAAGCTTATACTCAATTAAAAGATCTTAGCCAAACTTCAGCCATGGTCTTGGCCAGCACTACCCCGCGTAATACCTGGCTATTATTTAAAAATAATCTTAAAGAAAGTTATGCCACCTTATTAGTGGCTAATGTGCTGATGATTATTATTTTGCTTAACATTTTAAATCATTCCATTATCTTTCCCGCTCAGCGACTGATTAAACATCTGTATAGCGTAAAAGCTAAAATTCATTCTCAAGCACCCACCATTACCATTAAAAACCAAGATGAAATCGGCAGTTTATATCCAGCGTTAAATGGTCTATTGCATAAATTATATGAACATCAGCATAAAACCACCGCACGTGCCTATCATGCTGGCAAGCAACATATGCGCGAAGAGTTATTACGCACGACCCATCAAGTGTTAGATCCTTTTTTAAAAGACAGCCATGAGGCAGAAAAAAAATTCTCCCAACTTTCGCTGAATACCCTAGAACAAGTGATTGCGCAACTGGCCAGTGATCCCAAACTTTCTGCAACCGCTGAGCACTCTGTGACGGAGCTGCAAACGCACTATACCCAATTACGTCAACAACTAAAAAAAATTCAACTGAATCTACAAGATTTAAAGATGCGCTCCATTCGAATTTCTACTACCTTAAAAACTTACGGTATCCATTTAGACCGCGCCCCCATTTGGAATAACCCTAAATCAAAGTAAATCCGATTTAAGTTCAAGACAAACGACAAGGCAATACGTTACAATTAACTCCATCTAATTTTAGGCATTTTGACCCACGTGATGACGCGTGCTAAGTTGCCATATACTATTTATCCTAGTGAGTACAATGTGGTCATTTTTGAACATTTTGAAAGTCTATTAATTACGCTTGGCAGTGCAGTATTGATTGTTGCTTTATTGCGCCGCATGCATTTACCGCCTATTTTAGGCTATCTACTAACTGGGATGGTGGTGGGACCCCATGGCTTAGGATTATTAGAAACCGGGGAAGAGCTGAATTTTATCGCAGAATTTGGCGTGGTCTTTTTACTGTTTACCATTGGACTTGAGCTGTCGTTTCCCAAATTAGTGTCAATGCGTCGTTCATTACTGGGGCTCGGTGGGCTACAAGTGCTTACCTGTACTGCACTGGCCATTAGCGCAGCTTATTACTTTGGCTTACCCTGGCCGGCAATTATTGCCGTGGCTGGCTCGCTGGCCTTATCTTCTACTGCAGTGGTGACCAAGCAACTGATTGAGCAAGACGAACTCCATCAAGAACATGGCAAATTATGCTTAAGCATTTTGCTGTTTCAAGATTTAGCGGCAGTGCCATTTTTAATTATTGTGCCTTCTATGGCAGATACCCAAGGCACCCCATTAAGCGAAGCATTATTGCATGCCCTATTAATGGGCGGCGTGGTGTTTGTGGTCATGCTGGCCGCAGGACGCTGGCTATTACGCCCTTTGTTTCATCTAATTGCCGCTGCTAAATCCACTGAATTATTTATGTTAACCGCATTATTGGTGGTATTGGCCTCTGCCTCGTTAACCGAGCATTTAGGCCTATCCTTAGCCCTGGGGGCCTTTTTAGCTGGGGTCATGTTGGCAGAAACCGAATATGTACATCAAATTGAATCTGATATTGAGCCTTTTAGAGATATTTTATTGGGGTTATTTTTTACCACGGTAGGGTTAATTATGAACCCGGTCATTGCTTGGCAAGAATGGCAAGCCCTATTGCTGATTGTAAGCAGTATTATTTTATTTAAAACCGTCATTATTACCGGGGTAGGCTATCTCTCTGGCGCTTCCCTCGAAGCCTCGATTCGCACCGGCTTAATCTTGGCGCAAGGCGGAGAATTTGGCTTTGCGTTGCTAGCGCTGGCCAGTAGCCGCAATTTGATTGAAGAGTACCCCCATCAATTAGTGGTCACCGCCATTATTATCAGTGTGGCCATCGCGCCATTTTTAATCCGCAGCAGTGGCAGCTTAGCTAAAATGCTAATTAACTTTTTTGGCAATAAAGCAAATGCTCAACCCCATGGCGCCCCATTTGATAAAATTAACCAAGGTTCCCAATCCAATCATGTCATTGTTTGTGGTTATGGCCGGGTGGGGCAAACCTTAGGCCGCTTTTTAGAGCATGAAGCCATTGGCTTTATTGGTTTGGACTTAGATCCTTTACGCATTCGCGAAGCACGTGCGGCCTCTGAGCCGGTCTATTTTGGGGATGCCTCAGATGAGGCCGTGTTGCGCTTAGCAGGAATTGAGCAAGCCCGCTTATTAATTTTGGCCTTTGATGATTCCACCCGCGCTTTAAAAACCTTACATCATATTCGTCGCGTCAATAAACATCTGCCAATTTTAGTGCGAACCACAGATGACCGACATTTAGAGCAACTGCAATTGGCCGGTGCCACTGAAGTCATTTCCGATAAATTAGAATCTAGCTTAATGCTGGCCTCGCATATGTTAATGTTACTGGGGGTTCCCCCCGAAAAAGCCCATCAACAAGTGTGGGAAGTCAAAACCAATCGCTACAAAATGTTACATGGTTATTTTCATGGCAAAGATGATTACCTACGTCTGGGGCGCCCCGGGCGCGAAGACATTAACTTACATGCCGTAGAGCTCACCGCCAGCGCTTTTGCCCTAGGTAAAACCTTAGAAGAATTTACCGTGGAAAAATTACCCATTCAATTGGCTTCCTTTTGCCGCAATGGTTACAAATGCAGTTATCCCACTCCACATACTATGCTACAAGCTGGCGATGTATTGGTATTACTGGGAACGCCAGAACATCTGTATTTGGCTGAAGAGAAATTGTTACAAGGGTGACTTCTCACCGTCCTATCGGGCGGTGCTTCTTATTTCGTTAGCGATTGCTCGATAGTATCGAGACTTATACAGCTTCCATAAGCAGAAACGAGTGTCCAGGGGCCTTTAATTCCAGAATACCTTTATCACGGATATTGAGGGCGGCATTTAAGTCGCGAACTATATCCGTTACTCCGCAAGCTGGACAGTCCCATTT
>Ga0306912_1000168_pt1 | contig 40227 bp, 40 predicted proteins | sample AntRauFillE10628_FD_190443 | JGI IMG/M metagenome (GOLD analysis project Ga0306912, IMG submission 190443) | Saline lake microbial communities from Rauer Islands, Antarctica - Metagenome Filla E10 #628 (v2) (version 2) | ecosystem: Environmental > Aquatic > Non-marine Saline and Alkaline >...
TTCATTCACTGGAAAAATTCATTTAATATTAGATCAAGCTGGCTATCATCGTGCATTAGAGGTAAAAAATGAAGCTAAAAAGTTAAATATTAAGTTGCATTACTTGCCACCTTGCAGCCCTAATTTAAATCCTATTGAGAGACTGTGGAAAGTGATGAATGAGTACACCAGGAATAATCGATTTTTTAAAGGGGCTAAAGATTTTAGGGAAACCCTGGGCCATTTTTTCAAAGAAACATTGCCAGAAATTGCAAATTTGTTACCCAGCAGAATTAATGACAATTTTCAAATATTGTAAAATAATCATACATCTTGAAGTTTATTGAGTATATAAACAGTATGCTTTTATAGGTGAATTTGCGCATAACTGAAAATACTAATTCTTTTATTATATAGTTATTTTATTATTGCTTATAATCGTTAACCATTGTATTGATTTTCTTTTTAAAGAGTTAAACTAGATTTAAAATTAAGGTGAATGGCTTAATTTTAAAAAAGTAGGCTATAGGTAAAATTATAAATAATTTAGCTTTTAGTAACGCAAAACTTTTGGGCAAAACAAGCTATATTTTAAAAGAGTATAAAGTTTTTAAAAAGTAATGGAAACAAAAGCGGTGATCAAAAAAACAGAATATTGCTATAGTTTGAAAAAATATTTAATAAATCCTCTTCGTTGCAATTTACAGCAGAAATTGATGTTAATGATTTTTTACAAATATATCAAAAAATTAACGCTGCCACAAAAAATAGAGAAACATCAAAAAGACTCTAAGGTAATATTTGATGATAATTCAGCATCAACGTTTTTACCTCTATTACCCCAAAAATATTTATTTTGTTATGTTAAAAACGCCGATAAATTAAAATCTTTATTTTTTGCAGAAAGCAGTTTGATGCTTGTAATTAAACAGATTTGCATAAACCTAATGTTGGTGTTAATAAAAAAAATAAAATTTAATATATTAATTAAAGGGCTGTTAAGAAATACCAGACAGTTAAGCTTTTATTTTGCTAAAAATGTATCACAATTACATCAGATAGGCATAAAAATAACCAACCAAAATTCTCTTATTATTTATGAATAAAAAATCTGAATTGCATTTAAGTATAGAAAGAAACTTAAAGAAATATAATCTGTCATTAACTTCTTTGCCAGATAATATAGAGCAGTGGCAAAATTTTGTAAAAGTTTTAAATGATAATTTATTTGACATTGATCAAGAGTTGTATTTATTAGAAAGATCTAGTGACTTGGCATTTAAAGAAACTAATGAATTAAGTAAAAATCTTAAAGTTGCACAGCGTCTGGCGAGTATTGGACGTTGGAGTTATGATAGGCGTAATGATAAATTTTCATTGTCTTCTGAGTTTTACACTGTATTTAAAATTGATCAAGGTTTAACGGTGAAAAATCGTAAACAGGTTATGCAATTAATTCATGTTGATGATGTTAATATTTTGCTTAGTGCGCTTGATGCTGCTTACAAAAAAAACATTGATACAGAATGTGAAGTTCGTTTAGTATTACCAAACAAAAAAATCATATGGTTTCATATTACATCTCACCCTATTTTTAATGATGACGGAAATTGTGAAGAATTTACTGGGGTAGCGATGGAAATTACTAATAGAAAAAAAGCACAAGAAAAAATAGCTCAGTTAAATGAAAAGTTAGTTGTGTCTGCTAGAAATGCAGGCATGGCCGAAGTTGCTGTTGGTATTTTGCACAATTTAGGTAATATCTTAAATAGTGTTAATGTATCAATAAATGTGATTAAAGAAAATGTTGATAAGTCGTACATACCTAAGCTTATTTGCGTGATTGATTTGATCGAGAAAAATATAGATACTATTGGCGATTATATTACTCAAGATAAAAAAGGAAAGATTATTCCAGAATATTTAGTTTCTTTGGCAAAAGCTTTAAATACACAGCATGATACTTTTAGTAAAGAATTTATAAATGTAGAAAAACATATTAGACATATCAATAATATTGTAGATAGCCAACAGCGTCTTGCTAAGTCCTCTAATGTTATAAGCTATTTTTCTCCAGCCGAAATAATTGATGATGCGTTAAATATTTGTCAACACCAAAAAGGAAATAAAGATATAAGATATAATAAGTGTTTCGATAGGTCCTTGCTTATAAATTCTGATAAAAATAAGTTGCTGCAAGTGTTAGTAAACTTGTTTCGCAATGCTAATGAGTCCATGTCTAAAAAAAATAATTATTTAAAAAATGAAATAAAAGTAATACTAAAAAAAGAAAGAAAAAAATATATAAAAATATTAGTTAAAGATAATGGGGTAGGGATTGAGAAAGAAAATTTAAGTAATATATTTTCTTATGGTTATACAAACAAAGAAAATGGACATGGCTTTGGGTTACACTCATGTGCTTTGTTTGCTAAAGAAATGGGTGGCAGTCTTGAAGTAACCAGTGCAGGTGCTGACAAAGGCGCAACTTTTACTTTAACTCTTCCGGTTAATATGGAGTGAAACTGCATCATGGAACTTAGTAATGATTTTCGTATATTGGTTATTGATGATAACCCTTCAATTCATCAAGATTTTTTAAAAATATTAACAGGTTTCAAAGACAGTACCCAATTAGATCAGCTTGAACATACTTTATTTGACGAACATAATGATAGCAACAATACGCAAACAGTTATTTTGCCAAATTTTACAATTGATACTGCGACTCAAGGTAAAGAAGGAGTAAAAAAAATATCTAAAGCAATAAAAGATATGCAGCCGTATTCTATTGTTTTTGTGGATATGCGTATGCCTCCTGGTTGGGATGGGATTGAAACTATTAAAAGAATGTCTCCTTTAGATCCAAATGCGCAATTTGTGATATGTAGTGCCTACTCAGATTATTCTTGGGAAGAAACTATTCAACATTTAGGGTTAAGAGATAATTTACTTATTATGAAAAAACCTTTTGATAATGTAATGGTTCGTCAACTTGCTTGCGCGTTAACTAAAAAATGGCAAGTTATGAGTGAATTAAAAAAACATGAAGAACATCTTGAAAATATTATTGCGCAAAGAACTTATTCACTAAATGAATCTTTATCTTTAATTCGCACTACTTTTGAGTCATCTATTGACGGTATTTTAGTAGTTAATAATGAAGGAAAAGTCATAGATTTTAATTCTAAATTTGTAGAATTATGGAATATTCCATCGCAAGTTATGAAAAAAAGCAGTTATAATGATGTCCTGAATTATATTTCAGAAAAACTAAAAGTTTCAAAAAATTTTAATAATACTTTAAAAGATAATCATGAGGTAAAAACTGAGTCGTCTTGCAATAAAGTTTTTCTAAAAAATGGCTCTGTTTATGAGCAATTTTTTATGCCTCAACAATTAGATGACGTAACAATTGGTAAATTCTGGAGATTTAGAGACATAACTGAAAAGTATAAAGTAGAAGAAAAACTAAAACATCAAGCTTTTCATGATCCGCTCACTGGTTTAGCTAATAGAGTTTTACTTGAAGATAAGATCACTCAAGCAATGACTTCGGCTACTCGTTATCAGGTAAAATTAGGAGTTTTTTTTATTGATCTAGATAGATTTAAAATAATTAATGATAGTTTAGGTCATGAGGTAGGGGATAAATTACTGGTTGCGGTTGCCAATCGATTACAAAAAAAGTTACGTAGTAAAGATATATTATGTCGTTTAGGTGGTGATGAATTTGTGGTGCTTATTGAAGATATTAAACATGATAATACTTCATATATTGTAGCAAAAAAAATAATAGATACTTTTAAGCAACCTTTTAAAATCGATCAGAGAAATATAAATGTTTCACTTAGTTTAGGTATTAGTATTTTCCCTGATGATGGCCAAGATAGTGTCGCTTTACTACGTCATGCGGATATGGCTATGTATCATGCCAAAGAAGAAGGAAAGAATAATTTTCAATTTTATAATAAAATAATGCATGATAATTCCTTAAAAAACTTAGAAATTGAGGATGAATTACGTGATGCTATTGAACATAATGAGTTTTTTTTAACTTATCAGGCTCAGCATAATGCTTTTACTGAAAAAATTATAGCAGCAGAGGTTTTAATTAGATGGAATCATCCGCAATATGGGGTTATAAGCCCAATTGATTTTCTTCCTCAAGCTGAAGCATCTGGATTAATTGTGCCTATAGGAGAATGGGTTATCAACACCGCTTGCAAGCAATGCAAAGCTTGGCACGACCAAGGCCTAGCATCGATTAGTATTGCTGTTAATGCAGCTTCTGCGCAATTAAGAGATCCCAGGTTTGTTCAGGTTATTCAGACTGCATTAAAAAATAGCGGATTAGCTGCAAAATATTTAGCAATAGAGATAACTGAAAATGTTATGTTATCTAGCCAAAAAATTATAGAGGTTACGCAAAAAATTAGAGATTTAGGGGTAAAAGTAGCACTAGATGATTTTGGAACTGGAAATTCAAGCCTTAATTACTTAAAAAAATCTTCAATTGATTGTTTAAAGATAGATAAGAGTTTTATAGATAATAAAAATGAACTGATACTTATAAAATTTATTATTGCATTAGCTAAAGGTATGCAAATTAATGTTGTAGCAGAAGGTGTTGAAACAAAAATACAACTTGATTTTTTAAAAAAAGAAGACTGTCAAAATATCCAAGGTTATTATTTTAGCCAACCTATACCGAATGATAAGTTTGAAAAAATGTTAGCGCAAAATGTAGATTATTGTTCAAAAAATAACAAATAACTTATATTTTACGCGTTTTCAAATAAAAAATGCACAATATAAATTATTGTATAACTGTATGTTTATTTATTTTTTAGCTATTAAGTTTTATCTGTAGTTACTTTAAAAAAAATTATAAATAGCCACTAGAATTAAAAAGTGCATTAGATTGCAGTAAATTTTAGGTTAAAATAATAAGGTTTTTTATGCACAATACATTAGATTTAGATAGGCTATTAGCTGAAAAAAAGATTAGCCAAGATGAGTACAATAATTTAAAAATAATTACTATGGAACGTCGGATTAATTCGTTAGTCAATATTTTGTTGACGTTTGGGATCCTGGCTATTAGTGCTGGAATTTTAGCTTTAAAACCAGCGTTAACTACCATTTCTATACTTGGAAGTAGTTTAATTTTATTTGGGCTATGTGTTGAGCGAATTTCCCATGAAAAATGGCATTTTTTAGCTAATATTTTTATAGTGCTTGGCGCATTAATGTTGCCGGCAATTTTACTTAAGCTTAACTATTGGTATTTGAATAAATATTTAATGACTGCGCTTATTTATTTATTTTTTGGCTTTCTGGCTAAAAGTGCTATGTTGTTGTTTTTTTCCATATTAATGGTTGTTGCAGCTTTAAATAACTTTAGTTATGAATTAAATTTAATAATAATTCAAGGTACTTCATTTATTATAGTGGTATTTAGTTTATTAGGACTTATCAGTTATATTGTATCCAAAAAATTACAGCCAGTTTATGAACGGCTTTGTCATTTTTATGCATTAAGTGCTTGGGTGATTGCTAATTTAGGGTTTTGGATTGGCTCAGTATGGGGGGATAAGATTTATTCGGGGCGCACTGAGAACATTGAACAGCAGTTGCTAGAAGGATCGGCAAATTTATTAATTTTTATCCCAAATTATGTGTTTTCAATCATTTGGGGAATTAGCTTATTAATCATTTTATGGTGGGCGATTACCTGCGGGAAGAGCTTTTTAGCTAACTTGTCAATTGCGTTTTTGAGTATCCATTTTTACACTCAATATTTTGAATACTTAGATACTCACCCTATAATTTTAATATTAGCGGGTTTAATTGGAATTTTGGTTGGAGTAGGGGTTTGGTATTATAACGAGCATAGCCAGGCGTTTATTAGCGAAAATAAAAAAATATAAGCCGAAGCTCAATTATTCTTTTGAGCTTCGGTTGTAATATAAAACGGTAAACTCTTTAGTTGTACGACAAAAGGTTTCTTTAATAAACAAAGTAGATAATAAAAAAGCACTACCAATTAAAATTACAATAAATGTGAAACCAAAATGATAATCTGCAAGGCTTAAGACAGTTGCGGTGGATTTTGAATAATCAAGCAACCACCCAATAATAGGGGCATTGATTGCCGTGAGTAATGCAATAATTGCATTATTAAGACCTAGTCCTGCAGCTAAATAACTTTTGCTACACTGCTCAGCCATAATTGCAAAGCCAATGCTTTGCCCACTAGTTCCAATACCTAAAAAGAAAAAAGCTGCAATGAGTATATTTCTAGATATAGGGTAATAAACAATCACTATGATAGAAAAGAAAGCTATTAATGCCGCGCAGGACATTAATAGCTTTCTTCTTTTTAATAAATCCGATAAGAACCCAATAATAGGACAGCCAATTGCGTAGCCCAACCAGGTGAGTGTAATCATATAAGAAGCAAAGCGTGAACTATAACCATTTAGCTCTATGTAGGCTTTACCTTCATTTTCAGAAAGGTATTCAATAGTAAAATAAATTAGCGCAGAGTAAATAGCGATAAGCCAAACTTGTTTTTGTGATAAAAGTTTAGTTAAGTCAGAAGTGACTGATGAAGATTTTTCGATGATTTTAAATTTAGCTATTATATTTGGATTATTTTTTACAAATAATAGAATTAAAATAGTTAAACCTAATCCGAAAAATCCTAATCCTAAAAAAATAGATTGCCAAGGGGTATTACTGTCTAGAGCTAAGCTATTTAATGGACCTGCTGCTAACATAGGCCCCATAGTCCCAATAAGTTGAGAAAGCCCAATCATTAGCCCAATATTTTTGCCGGGCATCCAATCATAGACAGCAAGTAATAGGCAAATAAAGCCAAATGAAGAGCCTAACCCCATTAACATACGAAATAGTAAAGCAATTTTAAATTCCTGGGTTAGGGCAAAACCAATCACTGACATGCCACAAATAATCGCTGCAATAAATAGCGATTTTTTTATTCCATATTTTTCAACAAAGAAACCAATTGGGATCTGCATAATGCCATAGATCGCCATATAAGCTGTAGTACTTAATATAGCAAAGCTAAAAGGAGTTAAGTGCAAATCGTACATAATAGGGTGCTGAAAAGTCCCTAAAACAGTTCTTAGCAAAAACTCATAAGTAAAAAATAGAGCACAAACTGCCCAGACTAAAAGACCAACTAAACTAACTTTTTGTTCTTGATGCATAATTAATTATTTTCTTGATGTTCTTCCCAAGACTCGATAGCTGTTTCAGCTTTATCGTAATCAATAAAAGAAGCTATTTTAAAGATAGAAAGTCCTTCATGAATAAAAGGGGTGGTATTAATTCCCACTACAATGCCATCTTGTGTTGCTTTAATATTTTCTTCGAGATCACTACTAAAAGGATCAGAAATTGTTCCTACTTTATCACCTTTGGCAATAACTTGTCCAAGCTCAACATTGGCATGTAATACCCCACCAGTGTGGGCAGTTATCCAATCTTCGTCTTCAGAAAAAACCGGATTAAAATCAATAACAGGGGCTTTGGGCAACATATCAATATGACGCATAATATTTTGAGTGCCCTCTACTCCTAAATTTATAGCATTTTCATCAAAGCGCATAGCTTCGCCTGCTTGATAAACAATAAGAGGAATATTTAAATTTTCAGTGGTTTGACGCAACTTATTACCAGTTATTTTAACGTTAGTAATAACTGGTGCTTGAAAATTTTTAGCTAATTCTTTGGACATTAGGTTATTAAAGTTACAATAAACTTGAGGTAAAATATTATGATTTAACGCGCCGGTTTGTAACTCGATACAATAATCTGCTTTTTTAATTAATTCATGGGTAAAGGTATGTGCAATTCTTTCCCCATAATTACCATCTAATTCACCAGGAAAACAGTCATTGAGTTTATTGCCAGAAGGTAATTCTTTAGGGTAATGAGTCAAACCATAAACGTTTAACACCGGGACTGCAATTAAGGTGCCACAAATATCTTTGGCTTCAATGTTTTTTACCAGTCGATTGACAATTTCCAAGCCATTTAACTCGCCGCCATTAATGGTTGAAAAAACTAATAAGCAGGGGCCTGCGTTTTTACCATGAATGATTTTAATTGGCATATATAAAGGTGCACAAGAATATAAATCAGGAAGCTTTAACGCTAAATTAGCTTTTTCTCCAGCTTGGATAACTTCATTACAAATGGATATGGTTGTATTTTTCATATATTTACTTAACTAAATTATATCTCTTTTGATTAATTTTAAACATTTTAACAAATTTTGTTCCAGTTGGCCACGCCACTTAACGGTACTGGTTGATAAATGGCAAATTAGCGGTAATGAGATAGATTAAAAAACTTTGCTATTTAACCATGAATAGGTAATCAATTAATCATTGTTATTATCAAAAATGCATACCCCAAGGGGGTTAAGCTTAATTATGTTTTGTATTTTATAGAAATAAGTTTGCAGTTTAAAGGTTAGGGTGAACTAAACGGTTTGGTTTTTAATAAAAAAAATTAATTAATGACTAATAGTTTCAGTTTCAGTAAAAGTGTGAGGTTATATCTAATGTATAAAGTTTAACCAGTAGAAAAGTTAATTTTAAACTAAAAATTATGAGTAAAACATTATATGTGTAACTTACCTTAAGGTTAACTAGTATATCCGTATTTTCTCTATAAATATTTTTTTAATATTTAGTGCGATCTATAAACTAATAACTATATACAGGTGATAAAAGTATAGTTTTTTCTTAAACAACCTAGCTTTACAAGTTAAGTTATTTAAATATTAAAATTTGCTATATTTTAATTATGAGTTTTATTTAAGTTTTTAGGAGTTAAAAATGTCAGTTAAAGTATCTGAGAAGGTATCAGTTAATAAAATTAATGATGCCAATTTTCACCAGTCTATAAAGCAACAGCATGATAGTGATGCTACAGCTTTTTTAATGATAGATATTAAAGGGAACCTTCGTTACGCTAATCAAATGGCTAAAGATATTTTTTTAAATGCATTAGCTGATCATCAGCAAGCACCTGTTATATTATGGGAAAAAATTAAGAATAAATTAGATTCAAAGATGGATAAAAAAGAATTCAATCTTAATTGGCATAAAATGAAATATCAAGTAGAGGTGGTTTTTGACCAAGAACATAATGCGTATTTAGTTTACGTGTTAAATTGTACTGAAGACTATTCTAAGCAAAAATTTAAAGATAAACAGGTAGAAATAGCAAAACATAGCGCGTTGCCAATTTGTATTGTCGATGCACAAGGAGTTGTAGTAACAGCTAATGACGAAGGCGATAGAGTTTATGATATTTTAAAACTAAATAAAGGGCAAAAAGTTTCTAAACAATGGCATGCTTATATTCAACAGGCTCTTAAAGAAGGGAAAGAAATAGAGGCAAATATAAATTTTAATGAAACACCATTAAACCTTAAAATAGTGCCTAATGCTGATAACACGCAAGTAGTGTGCTATACCATAGGGCCATATTCTTTTAAAGATATTGCGCAATTTGACCATGTAACTGGTTTATATAATCGTTTGGCGATGTGCGAATATATTCATAGTGGTTGGTTAGAATGGCAATTTTATAATGAAATTCATAGTTTTTTATTTATTGAAGTTGATGGGTTTAGAAAAATTGAGGGAAGTTTAGGTCACGAGGCAGGGTATGCAGCATTAAAGACAGTTACCCAAAGAATATTAAATATTACAGGTGATCAAGATTTTATTTGTAGAATGGGTGAAAATGATTTTGCCATCTTACTTAAAAATAATATTGATCATAAATTGGTTAGTAAATTATGTGAAAAGTTAATCAAAGCAATCGAGGTTCCTTTTACACTTGAAACTATTAATTTTGAATTAAAGTCTTATATTGCAGTGACTCAAATGCCAATGCCGCAAATGAATACGTTACAAATTTTGCCACCAATTCTTCAAGCATTAGATATTGCAAAAAGTAAAGGAGGCAGCAATTATCATATTTATACTGAAAAATTTTCTAGTGAGAAGGTAACTCGTCCTGAAGTCATTCGAAACTTATTACCTTTAGCGTTAGCTAAAAAAGAAATGTATGTGCATTATCAACCAATTTGGTCAATTTCTGAAAAAAAATATTCAGGTTGTGAAGCGCTTTTACGCTGGGAAAACCCGCAATTAGGTAATGTGCCACCTAATGAATTTATTGCTATCGCTGAAAAAACTGGAGAAATAAAAAAACTGGGGCAATGGGTGTTAAGCCAGGTAGTTGAATTTATTGAATCTAATGAAAATTTAGTTCCTTTTGTATCACTTAATGTTTCTCCGTTACAGCTTTATGATAGAAAATTTATTCAATTTGTGGATAAGGTTCTGGCTAATACTAAAGTCAAACCTAGTCAATTAGTGTTTGAGGTTACAGAAAGTTTGGTATTAGATGACAATTTACAAGGTTTAGATAGGTTGCATGAAATCAGGGAAAGAGGCATTCATATTGCAATTGATGACTTTGGAACTGGCTATGCAACCTTGCAAAGTTTAGATATGCTACATCCGGAGCATATCAAAATTGATCGACATTTTACAGAAATGATCACGAGCAATCGTTATTCTTGTGATATTATTAATTATACTATTAAGTTAGCACATCAACTAGGAATGAAGGTAATTGCTGAAGGAATTGAAGATATTAGGCAATATCGTTATTACGAGAGTTTAGATTGTGACATGATCCAAGGGTTTTATTTAAGCAAGCCATTATCAGGTGAAGATGCGGTAAAACTTATTGATAATAAACGCGTGCCTCAAGAATTGCACAATTATAATGTAGAATCATTATTTCGTTCACAGTAATTTATATTTTTTAAATTTATTAGTATAAATTATAAATTGATTGCAAAGATAACCATTACCTTTATATACAAAGGGAAATGGTTATCTCAGGACTTAATCATTACGCTATTATTTATTTTATTTATATCACCCATTATTTTGCCATTCTCTTAAGCGGTAAAATTTAATTACTAGACTTACTTATTAAAATAGCTTGTTGTTGCTCCCCAAGTTAAATGATTTAATTATTTTGTTAAAATATTTGTTTATACTTAGTATTTTAGTTTTTATTCGACAAGTTTAAATTATTAAATTACGCTAAATACAGAGCTAATACATTAGGATAAAGATTATAACTTTACAGGTCGGTAAGTATAAATTTTTTATTTAATAAAATAACTATGGGGCGTCCCAAATGAAAAAAGTGTGCGTAATTGGGGCTGGGCCTGCAGGCATAGTTATGGCTAAGACTTTATTAGAAGATGGTTTTGATGTATCAATTTTAGAGCAAAATGACCAAGTTGGGGGAACCTTTTCTGATCAGGGGCATTATATTGGAATGCACCATCAAATTGACTATGGTTTATTTGAATTTGCAGATATGCCTGATCGTAATGATCCAGGTTTTGGTACAGCAGAAAATAAACAAAAATACTTTGAAGCCTACGCTAAAAAATTTAAAGTATGGGAATGTTTGCAACTTAATACCCAAGTGATTGGGTTACAAAAAGAAAATGAAAGTTGGTGTATTCAAACACAACCTATTCAACCTAAAAATGCTTTACAGACACTGCATAAACAAGCTGAGCAACATGAGATCAAAACTCAGATATTTGATTTTGTAGTGATAGCTAATGGTTTACATTATCTACCTTATGTCCCTACAGTGCCAAATATGAACCAGTTTCAAGGGCAGGTTTATCACGATAATCAAATCAAAGATCTAAAAAAGTTAGAAGGTAAACAAGTGATTGTAGTGGGAGGTGGTAAATCTGCTATTGATATGAGTTTATTGGCTGGAGATACTGCACAAAGCACTAGGTTATTATTTAGAAAAGCAAATTGGATGATTTCACATCGTCATATTGGTGGTCTTGTTCCACATCGCTATGTATTGTATACACGATTTATGGAAGCGTTATTGCCACAATACCCTAATAAACATTGTGTGCGTTTAATAGACAAGATCCCTAAAAAAATAAAAAAGTGTTTATGGCGAGTTATTGAATGGGATGTGCTATTTACTTCAGGGATGTTGGGGGCACCTAAAGCTGCACGTCCTTTAGGTCAATTACCTCATGATTTAGCTGTTTCAGGTGTTTGGCCTAAAAAATATGGACCCTATCTTAAACAAAAGAAAATTTTGCCAATTTGCGGTGAAATTGCCCATTTTACCGAACAAGGTGTGGTATTAGCTTCTGGGGAAAAACTAAGCGCTGATGTGGTTATCTTTGCGACTGGACATCGCAAAGCATATCCTTATTTAGATCGCTCCATTAAGCTACAAGATCATAATGGCGATTTTGAATTGTATCGGGGACTGATCCCTATCGGAACCGAAAATTTAGCAATTTTAGGTTTTCGACAAATATTTAATAATTTGTTTTCATTTGAAATAAGTGCTCATTGGGTTGCTGATTATTTTCAAAAGCGTTTACCTAATTTTCCTAGTTCAGAGCAAATGAAACAAGAGATAACTCAACGTGTTGCTTGGATGTCACATCATTTTCCAAATACGCGAGGCTTTGATTGGGGGCCTTATAATATTCATTGTATTGATGAGTTAATGCTAGATATGCAATTGCCTTGCTATCGAACCAATAATTGGTTGAGTGAATATTTTGCACCAGGGGCTAACCCCAAGCGTTACCGTAATTTGGCGCAACAACGTAATTTACGAGATGCAGGAAAAATATCTAGTGCGAAAAAAAGTGCTACATGGTGTTACATCGGGGTCGTTCCAAGTTTATTGTTGAGCATTTTATTGGTGACCAGCTTAATACTTTTTAAGTAAAGTAACTAAAAACTTTTAGTTTATATGGGCAGGGATTGGATCATAATTTAGGAGTTAAGTATGAAAAAGTATCAAATGGTTATTTCGTGCCCACAAGGCTCAGTAAATTTAAGTCGTTGCTTAGTATTAAGTACGGTTGTTACCATGTCGTTGTTTTCTTGTGCCATGGCTGGGGTTGCGGCAACCTCTGGTGTGGCACCTCGAGCTCAAGCGATGCAAGCATTTACTGCCGTGGCGGATGATGCTTCTGCTATTTATTATAATCCCGCTGGATTAGCACAATTAACTAATCGCCACCTTGAAGGAGGAGCAGCATTAATTTTACCTCGCCAAAATTATACTAACTTACAAGAGCAATCATCAAGCTCTAGAAAAACTGCAGTGAGTCCAAATTTATTTTATAGCCAAGCTGCTAACCGATTTGTTTGGGGAGTTGGGCTTTATGCACCTATTGGACGCGGTACCGATTATACTACCAATACAGCTACCCTTGATTTAACGCATAATTCTAAATTAATTCGGTTAGATTTAGTGCCTAGTCTTGGTTTTTGGCTCACCGATGACATCATGCTAGGGTTAGGAGTTGTAGGGAGTTATACCCGATTTGCCACTAATTTATTTGGCATTGCAGAAAAATCGAGCGCTTATAGTTATGGGGCCCAAGTTGGAGTATTAATGCAATTACCCCATGCTATGCGTGTTGGGGCAGTTTATCGAACTGGGCAAATAGCCACCTTGAGTGGTTCAGGGGCTACCCAAGGGGTGAGTGCTAAATACAAAGCTAATTTTAATTATCCCAACATATTAAATTTAGGGTGGTCATGGAAAGCCACTAATCAATTAACTTTAGCTGCAGATATCGATGCACAATTTTGGTCAACATTAAATAATATTCAACGAAATTATCAATCCCCAGGTTTGGGTAATGCGCCCACTAATAGCCAAGTAGAAGCAAAAAATTCTTATAATTATCGGGTTGGCATGAATTATCGTTATCATGAAAAACATGAAGCTCGACTAGGCTATACCTACTTTAAAGCCAGTATCCCAGGGAAAAATATCATGCCAGGCTTGCCAGATTATAATTATCATGCAATTGCCGCTGGCTATAGTTATTACTGTCAAGCGCTACGCTTTGATGTAGGGTATGAATATAATTTTGGTTCCCACCGTAATTTAGGTAACTTTGCTAATACCGCAAGCGTTGCAGGAAAATATGACTTGCAATTGCATTATCTAAAACTTGGGGTGGCTTATCAATTTTAGATTCACCTTATCAATTTTAGGTTCACCTTAGTGGCATAAGTTAAATTTTATACGCCTTATAAAAATTAAGGCGTAGCCAAAAAATAATTCATAAAACCATGGAACAGCGTGATGTGAGACATTTTATGGTATTAGTGACTCAATTGGGTTCATTAGGTTTAGCTTGCAATAAGTTTAGTTTTCTGGCCAACCAAGATACAGTTGAACCTTGTAGTAATAGTGAAATAAATACTACACAAAAAGCAATTTCAAAATACATAATCGTATGCTCTAATTCGGCCACTGAAGGAATTACCGCTAAAATAATCGGTACCGCGCCTCTTAAACCTACACTGCCAATAAAGAGTTGAGTTTTTTTCTCATATTTAAACGGAGTTAAACAAATCAATACCGCTATCGGGCGGGCAATAAAAATTAACACTAAAGCAATGATAAAGGCGGGAAAGATAATCCCTAACATTTTAGTTGGTGTAATAAGTAAGCCCAACATTAAAAACATGCCAATTTGAGCGAGCCAAGCTAAGCCTTCATGAAACTGTTGGATTAAAGCTTTAGCTCGTAGCTGTGAATTACCTATCAAAAATCCAATTATATAAATAGCTAAGAAGCCACTTCCTCCCCAGAGGTTGGTTAATGCAAAAGTTGTGATTGCACCGGATAATGCCAGTAAAGGATAAAAGGCAGGCGGCACTTTTACATTATCAGTGAGCCAAATTAAACAATGACCACCTAATAGTCCCATTGCAGAGCCTAGGCCCATTTGTTGGAATAACAATGCCAACATTTTATTGATAGATAAGGTTTCATTGGTTGCTAAAGTATTGACCATTAAAATGGTTAAAAAAATTGCGATAGGATCATTAACCCCAGATTCTATCTCTAAGGTAGCTTGAATTTTTTCTTTTAGTTGCAATTCCATATTTCGCAATAAGCTAAAGACAGCTGCTGCATCAGTAGAACTCATAATGGCGCCAATTAATAAGCCTTCTTGCCAAGGTAACCCCATAATTAAAGTGGCGGCACCACCGGTAATAACCGCAGTAATTAAAACCCCTATGGTTGCTAAAGAGAAAGCTGGCCAAAGCGCCATTTCAAAATGTTTTTTAGCGGTAAAGAGTCCCCCTTCAAACAGAATAATAGCCAAAGAAAGGTTGCCAACTAAGTAGGCGGTACTAAAATTGCCAAAATGAATATTACCAGGACCTTCTTTGCCAGCAAAAATCCCTAGTAACAAATAGGTTAATAATATTGGTAATCCTATTTTTTTAGATAAAATCCCAGCTAAAATACTGATTAAAACTAAAGCTGCACCCCAAAAAATTGCATAATTAATCCATTGTACAGTCATAAATTTAATTGGCCTAATTAACCGTTGGGTAATGGTACTTGGCTTTCAGTTTAGCCTAAAAATAGATTACTATTTTGGTTTTATCCTCCAAAAATAGCGTAACGTGGTTAAATGGGATAGTTTATTAAAGCTTTATACGGCATAGTATCTTCTTTAGTTAAAGATAAATACTTAGGCATATTACTTAAATTACCTATATTGAAGGGATGATGAGCTTTTTCCTCAACACGCCATGCTTTTTTGTAGTAATCAAGTAAAACATGAGTGAACCTAAGTGACTTTGTCATAAAAAAGTGCTTCATGCTCAAACCGCGTATTATAGCCCAATGAAGCATGTTATCTTTTTGAGTTGTACCCAGTAATGACCTCATAACTTCTTGTGCTTATTAGCTAAAATAATCTAGTTTATTTATCTTTTAAACGTTTAAAAAGTGTTCAGTAGTGAGTTTTTCTAGCAATTGCTCTTAGAGATCATGCTAGAAATAACCATAAAAAAATGAGAAATCGCGAGGTGGTCAGATGATTGAACTTGTGACAATAAAAGAGCGCCCAGTATAAATTAAAGATCGAGCTATACCAGATCATTGGAAAAGAGATAGGGAGTGTGGGATGGAACTGGAGCAATCATAACAAATTTACTTTAGCGACAAATGTTGATGTTTATTTTTTTAACCAATAATCTCATGGTAACGAAAAAAAATGAAAATACTAACAGATTTATTAATCTATGCTTAACAAAAGCTTAACGCCGGGGCAACCAAATTAAAGTAAATATCTAGAAAAACATTGAATTGCCTTTGTTGAGAGTTTGAAAAATATTGTTACGTTAATTATTTTAATTCAAAACGTATTTTTAAAATTATCACGCTCTAATTTGACGTTTTTTAGAGCTTTACTAAGCTAGATTAACTTTTATTTTTCTGATAAACTAACACCAGAATCAGTTGTCTTTATTTTTTATTTAACTATTTACCTAATGCACTTTGTAATATCCTAAGACAAGCGAAAGCTTCCTTGGTCTTACGCTTTTGACTTGAAAACAATTTAACTGTGTTATCTTGATAATTCAGAATGGTAAATTTTATTTCTTTTATATTATTTTCTTAAACTCTCATAGCTGGGTTAAATATATAGAAGTCTTTGGGGTTATTAAATCACTTCAATTAAGTATTAACGCATAGGAGATGGATACCTTAGTTTTTTTGGTAAAGATAAACTTTTATTGTCGAAAGAGCTTGAAAATAAATTCTGGTTTTGGTTGTTTTCTCGGTCCCAATTTTTAGTTATGGTTAATGGCCAAGAAAATTGCTCTTGCTCATTTAAGGAGAAATTATTTGATGGCGCATCATTTTGATTTTTCTTAGGTATAAAAAAATCAAAAAATGTAATGTATGTTTTTTTGAATAATGACTGTAAACGATCGTAAATAAATGAGCTTAAATTGACTAGTTTAAGGCAATGGATGAAAACCTTTTTCATAAAAAAATCTTCAAGCTGTTGTAATAATAAATTAATAGTAGCTATGCTTGCAAGACACAATATAATAGGCGCTTTGAAAGTAAGTTTTATTTTATTAAAAATTCCGTAGTTATGCTCATGATTTATATTTATTATATCTTTTGCTACTAAGTAAATTTGCTGCCTCCAAATATTATATGTTTCAGGCTTATCTGCTGATTTTCTCTGTAACGGAACAGTGGAGCAATTAAATTTTTCTAGTAATTTTAAGGGGCGCAGTAGTTTATTGAAAAGCATTAATATCGATGAGATATAAAACATTTGATAAAAAAATTGGAAAGGTAAAAAAAAGTAACTAAAAAAGAATGCGGCAAGAGTGATTATATTTTTAGCTTGCGTGCTATGGCGATTTAGTAGGATTACCTGAGGATGCTCTGCTAAACCTAATATAAATGGAATTATGTAGTAGCTGTTTTTTATTATATCCCAAAAATTATTCCAGTTTAAACGATGAAAAAATGTGCTGCCATCAGGGTTGATTTTTGACCATTGGGGATCTATTGGAAATTCATTAAAATTCCGGTGTATATAGCTTAATTCATGTAATAAGTTATTTTGTTTTTTTCTGATATAGTTTTTTCCTAATGTTTTATTTAGTAGTTTAATATCTTCGATAGTTAAACCATAATTTTTTAATAACTCAGGATTAGGGTTTAACTGGAAGATTTCTTCTAGTTTTTGGCATTGTTTCCATTGATAGGGCTCAGATGTAAAGTTTAATACAACATTTCGTTCTGATAATGTGTTTTGGTGGTGGCTGGGATCTGCGTATAAAATATAGTATAATGCTGTCCTTAGTTGGTGTTGAATATAAAGGTTAGGTTTATCAGTTTTAATGAATAAATCTTCATTATAACTCGAAAAATAAAATAAACCTCTTCTAACTGGGCTTCCTTGAATTTTATATAATTCTCTTTTAACAATTTGTAGGTTATACGCAATAAATGCGTCATTTTGTGGAAAGTGTAAAGGAGGATTCGGGGGGGTTAATGTTTGTGATGCTTTATCATAAATATCATGAACATATTGCTTGAGCTTGCTTGGATGCCAGTGCTCGAGACATTTCTGTTCTTCTAGTTCTTTAATTAATTTTGAATAATTTTGAGATTTGCTTGAATTTTGTTGATTAAGGTATTTATAAAAAATATTTTTAAGTTCAAACTCTACTATTCTTGCTTGGGTGCAGACGTAATAAATTTGTGCTGACTTAGGAGTTATAATTAATATATTTTCTGAAGTCCTGTTAGGTTCATATAGTGGCCATTGGTGTAATAATTTTTGTATATCCATAGAAAATTGAGAAATATTTTGTTTTTTTATTAACTTTGCTGCATTTTTCAATAAGGTAAAAAATTTACCCTGATTAGGTATGTTCTCATTTAGTGAATGGTTAGAAAAAATTCGATCAAGCTTTCTCATTATGGTGGCAGTCAAGTATAAATTACCATCAATTATGAAATCATTTTTTAATGGTTTGTCAGGATGGCAAATTAAACTCCATTTTCTTAAAAGTTTGTTAAGGGGTAATTTTGACTCCAAATCTAACAATGCTTCTTTTAAAAGTTGTTGTATTTTTACTTCTAAAGTTTTTAATTCTATAGCAGTAACGTTATTTTCACTATTGCAATTAAACTGGGAATATAATTGTGTAATATCTCTTTCTAAATTATTTGCGCTCATCGTTTACTTTTTCCATATAATTTATAAATTTAATTTTTCATTAAACGTTTAAAATTACTATTGTTAGCTTTATTACATTAATTTAGGATTAAGGCTCTGAATAATTTATTTTCGTATTAACTAGATATTAGTTTGTACAGCTAATTATTATTGAATAATAATTGCACGATACTGCTTAATCTACTAGGTAATAAAAAATTATCCTATCTTTACTCTGTAAATTTATTGAATTGATATTCTACAAGAATAACAGTTCATTTTAAAACTTACTATGCTAAGTCGGGGTAAGATTGAATTATTAAGGCAGTATTTTTTAAAGAAAAATACATTTATTGATATATACTCAACAAGTGCTTGGCTGTGGCAAGAGAATTAAATCAAAGATCTAGATAAACATTGAATTTTGAAGTTTTTACGATAATTTTTAAAAGATTGTTGCACAGACTCTTTAAACTCAAAACCGCTTTTTTTAAAATATCACCCTCCATTTCGGCTCGTTTTAGGGCTTTGCGAAGTTGAACTAACTCTTCTTTTTCTGAAAAACTAAGGCCAGAATCAGATTTCTCTATTTTTTTAGATCTAACCCATTTACCTAACGCACTTTTGGACACCCCAAGCCGATCGGCAGCTTCTTCTATCTTATACCCTTGATTTATAACCAATTTAACTGCGTCATCCTTAAATTCAGCATTGTAAATGGTTCTTGTTTTTCTGCTCATTTCTAAAACCTCTCATATCTGCATTAAATATATAGAAGTCTCCGGAATTATTAAACCACTTCATGGAAGCTGTGTAAGTCTCGATACTATCGAGCAACGGCTAACGAAATAAGAAGCATCCCCCGATAGGGCGCTGAGAAGTCACTTTTGTATGTGGTGCATGTTTATTAGAACCCATCTCAAAACCGTCTTAATAAGATTTTAATGCATGCAAGCATCTTGTGTTTTAGGTATAATACGATTTTTTTATGTGGCGCAAGCATAGAGACACCGTATTTTTCAAATAAAAAATCATCAAGTTTATCGCTATCATATGTACCATCGCCAATTAGCTTCAGGGTATTCAGCAACAAAATTTTATTCAACTGTTGGCGCTACAAGCCTGATTTGATGGGGTTGAGCACTGCTTGTGTGTAAGGCGATAGGCAAACCATGAGCGTCTGCAATTGCCATGATTTTAGAGCCTTTTTCCTTCTTAGTTTTGCCGATCTCTGAGCCCCTTTTTTTGCAGAAGAAAAACTGCCATCAATAAAGGTTTCCTTTAAATCTATTTTGTCACGCTCTTTTAAATCAACGGCTAATGCTGGTAAAATCTGCTCCATTACACCAGATTTTAACCACTGCTGATAGCAACGATGACAAGTTTGATAAGGGGGATAGCGTCTAGGAAGATCTTTCCAAGGTGCTCCAGTTCTTAAAATCCACAAAACACCCATAAGAACCTCTTTATTTGTTCGAGCAGGACGTCTTTTTCTATCGTAAGTTCCATTTCAAAAACAGCGCCTGTAAAAAATAGTATCAATATGATATTATTTTTCAACAGGTTACGCTATAGTCATTTTTTAGCTAGGCTCTATAATCATCAAAGTGCTTGCCTAGATTAATGATGACAGTATTTATATCAGGTAATTGATTAATCCACACATAATCTCTTTTGAAGCTTTAAAAATCTTGATTAAACCACATTAAACTAAGCAGAGGCCATAATAAAGCCCATAGACAGGCAGGGTTTTCGCGCTTTTTATTAAAGTTTATTATTATACTTTTAGACTGCTTTGCGCTTATTAAGCAGTAGCAATGTAATTAAAATAAATTTTTTGGTTTGCTGTGACTTGCTATGAGTAAGATAATAGGTTTAACCTATAAAAGTTAAAATATAATTTTTTATAGAAGCAAGAGGGCATTTATGAATATTTTAAGTGGCAATTATCAACAAGTGGCAGGTGGGCAAAACACGAATGCTGAGTGCGAAGACGCTATCTCTGGAATAATTAAAGCGTTAAAAGAACAAAATAATGAAGCATTAAAAGTCAATAAAGAAGGGGCTAAAAAGTATTGTCAACCTTCAAAACTTGAGCCGTTTCAATCTTTATTTTATGAAGAAGACACAAAATAACCTAATAAATAACTTGATAAGTTACTTCTAAAAAGGAAAGATCATTATGAAAAAATTAGTTAACAAACATATCTTGCAGGTTACCGGTGGTGCTGCTTGTGAAAAAAAACTTAATATCCATTTTTACCCAGATCCTAATTCTGCTAATCGAAGTATTTTTGAATATAACTATATCTCAGACGGGGAGTGTAGCGAAGCGCAAGATGAAGTGTTTTTATCTGAATTAAAAAGCGCAATAGATAAAAAAATTGGCATTAGCACTTCATTTGTTGCAACCTTAAAGCATAAGCTAGGCGTTGATTAAGCTGGCCTATCAAGCAGCTAGCCTTTAGTTGTTAATAAAAGCTAGCTGCTTTAAATAACATAATGCTAAACTGAGATTACTATGTTTTTGACTTTGGTAATTTAATAAAAATAATAAATTAATAGCTAAGTATTTACAGCACACTTTTAAATATTATATTATGAACTTCTTGTTGCAATCTGCAACAAGAAGCTTCTTTGGGATGATTGAAAATTTTAGTATTAAATTTAGTAGAGAATTGTTATGCACAGGCTTAACTTCAAAGTCACTAAAGGCTTGGAAAAAGTGCTTGGGATACGGTTTTTCTATATTTCACAACAAAAACCCAATAATCATAAATGTATCTTCCCTGGTCTGAAGACTGGTTTTCACTGAACAAAATACTACCAGTAGCAAATTGGTGAAAGTTCTGCAGTTAATGTTGACAAGCTCATGGCTTTCATTACCCATATATCAATATTGTATATTATTATTCAAAGCTATTGGATATAGGCTGTGGCGTATTGAGGGAGCCATAAAGCAAAGGTGAGGTATAAAATGACTCAAGCTGTTTCTTCAACGCTATTACCCCCTGCTTTTTATCAACATGAAGCGGTGGTGGAGATAAGCCGAGCTTTGTTAGGTAAATTTATTGTTACCAATTTTGCAAACCGCTATACCGCAGGTATGATTGTGGAAACTGAAGCCTATGCTGGTCCACAAGATAAGGCAGCGCATTCATATGGCAATCGTCGTACTTTGCGGACTTCTACTTTATTTATGGGGGGTGGCATTACTTATATTTATGTTTGTTATGGCATCCATCATTTAATGAATGTCGTTACCGGGCCACCAGAAATGCCACATGGGGTTTTAATCCGTGGTATTGAGCCAGTGGAGGGGGTAGATATTATGTTAGCGCGGCGCCAATTACCTTATTTACAGCATCGTTTGACCGCAGGGCCTGGTAGCTTAACTCAAGCATTAGGTATTTCACGTGTTCATAATGGTTTTGCTTTGACTGGCAACTCTCCGATTTGGATTGAAGATCGCAAGATCGTAATACCAAGTCGTTGTATTATGCAAAGTCCTCGGGTTGGGGTTGGTTATGCCCAAGAACACCAGTATCGGCCATGGCGCTTTAGAATTAAAAATAATTCTTGGACCAGTCCTGCAAAGTAAGAGCTCATAAAGAGTTGGAGGGTAACTTAGCTAAATTTTCTAATAAGCTGAGCTCTTTATTGTTAGCACATTGAAGTCCCACACGATAAGTAGAGTAATGTTTCCAAGCGGGCCCATAAAAAAGATGATTGCGCCAACCCGCCCAATGCTGAGCCTCGATCCCTGCTTTAAGCGCATTAAGACGAGTAATTTCTAACTGTGCAAGTTCTGGTATATTTTTATTTTTAATAAATTGGTAATGTAGCTTAAGATTTTTTTGCCATGCCAGGTAACTATATTGTAGTAAAAAACTAGCGCTACTGGTTAAGCTTAAAATTCCTAAAAATGCTATCCCGGTTAATGGATTTAATGCCTGTCCAATACTGGCACAACCTAAGCCTAGCAATATTGATTTAGTGGCTGGTTGACGTAACATCCAGCTGATTTTATGAATTAATGAAAAAGTAGGGGGTTGAGATAACGGTAGCTCTGGCTTATCAGCTATGGTTGATTTTTCAGCTGGGGGGCTCTCAGGAGGTTTTGCTTGTTTAGGTGGTTGCTTTAATGGAAAATTATCCCCAAGATCATGGTGAGCTGCAATAAGTGCTGCATCTGTAATGGGTGAGTGGGGTGAATTTAACTCATTTTTTTCTTGTAGATCGATTAATAATTTCTGTAATGAAATAAGGTTATTACGCGTTTTCATAAAAACTTTTTCATCAATTGTCGCTTGATGCCAAATACAATTGTGAGCTTCTTTAAAGCCAATTAGGGTTAGGCCAATGGCTCTTTTAGTTTTTTTATGTTTTTGATGTTTAATTTGAAGTTTAATCGGACCTGGCTTTTTGGCGGCATAATGTTTTTCAAGCTTATATTGGGCTGTTTCTAATGTCATCTGTTCCATGGCAGTGGGGGAAGTATTTTTTTGCGGCGCGTTCCATAAAGCGCTTAGTAAAGCTGCTGGACTAAGAGAAAGGTGACGATAAATGGTATCGTGATCTGTAGATTGCGCTTTAATAATAATTTCCATATTTCATTATCTTTTGCAAGGTTAAAGTGGGTATTTTGACTAAAAATACTAAAACCATCAACTTGATCATTTAAGCGCTAATTACTTAATCAGTCTTAATTTATACAGCCAGTGCAGTTTATTGTAACCCGGGTTTTAAAGGGACAAAACGAACCTCTTCTAGTGGCTGTTGACTGAATATTTCCCCGTTACGTTCAATACAATACAATACTTGATGTGCAGAAGTTCCCAATGGAACAATTAAGCGACCGCCGTTGTGTGCCAGTTGCTGGTATAACGGCTTAGGCACCTCTGTAGTGGCTGCGGTAATTAAAATTCCATCAAAAGGGGCTTGCTCAGGCCATCCGCGATACCCGTCATCATAGTGGCAATGGATATTGCTATAAAGGCGACTTAATAGCTCGGTTGCGGTTTTATAAAGTAAATAGATCCGCTCCACAGTATAGACTTGTTGTGCAAGATAGGATAAAACTGCCGCTTGATATCCTGAACCTGTGCCAATTTCTAATACTTTGGTGACTTTGGGCCCTAGAGACATTAAGGCTTGCGACATACGCGCTACAATATAAGGTTGAGAAATGGTTTGCCCTTGAGCAATAGGTAATGCAATATTTTCATAAGCGTGCTGCTGAGCATCTGGGCTGACAAATAATCGACGCTCTACTTGTTGCATTGCAGTTAATACTTCGTGATTGCTGATCCCTAGTCGCTGTAAGATAGTAATTAATCGTTTATTATCTGTATCAGTGCTCATAGACTGGTTACTTATTATTCTAAGCCTAATCGATAATTACCACAGTTTTTTTAAAGGATCAATTCATTAAAAGACACTTGCAAGCTTAAAAAATAAGCAAAAATTCAGCGTTACAGGTGAAAAACTTGTGCAATAAGCCCCAATCAGCAAGAGTCCTCAAGCTTGGATTAAATTCATTGATCACGGGTATATGCTATTAGGTATTAGCAAAATTAACCCAGTAATGGCCAAATTAAATTTAATGCTAACGCCATCATGATAATGCCAATTATAATATCTAAGATCTGCCAAGTGCGCCAATGTTTAAAATAAGGGGTAAGAAATTGCGCTCCATAAGTTAAACTATAAAACCAAAGACCAGACGCCAAGACAGCGCCTAAAATAAAGGCTAAATGTTCTTCTGCTGGAAATTGCGCGCCAAGACTGCCAATTAAAAGTAAAGTATCTACATAAGTATGTGGGTTTAAAAAGGTAAAGGCCAGCAAGGTTAAGATAGTTGGCCATCGACTGCTTGGGCTATTTGATGGATTGATGTCCATGCCCTGGATAGACCAGGCACTAACCCATGACTTAAGGGCATAGCCCACTAAAAATAATGCACCAGCGATTTTAAATGTGGTGGCTAATTTAGGATTAGCGATGATAAACCACCCCACACTAGAAACCCCTAAGCTAATTAACAAGGCATCAAAAACCACACACAGGGTTGCAGTGAGAAATAGATGTTCACCTTTTAATCCTTGTTTGATAACAAAAGCATTTTGCGCACCTACGGCCATAATGAGGGGAGCACAGGCAGCAAAACCTTGAATAAGCGGTGTTTTGGCAAATATTAGCATGAGATTTCTTAAAATTGATGTAGATGGAAAGTATTAGTGGCAAGTTGAGTCACTAGCGAAATTACTTTTGATCTGGATCATAGTAAATAATTTCAATGTCACGTTTAGGCGGTGGTTTACGCCATCGTTGATATTGAAAAAAAAGAATACCGCCAATGGCTAAACCACAACCTAAAATAAGCGAGTAAAACAACACGACGGCAAATAAGGGCAAACAGGCCCCTAGTAAAATATAGCGTACAATGGGCGGTAACTTGGCGCCACAAGCCAGTAAAATGACCAATGAAAGTAAAGCGCAGCCTATAATTATAGTCATTTACATCCCTTTATGTATCATTTTTGACCAATTTAATGAATTGCTAAAAGAAGCTTGGTGTTATATGTCTTGTCCTAGCTTGGCTAAGTTTTTTCCCCAGCCTTATCCACAAAATTTGTGAATAACCTTTATATTATTTTATCATGTGAATAACTTATTTCAAAGGTTAATTCATTGCATTACCCAGCTTAGGTGAAGCTGGGTAACCATAAAGCAATGTAACCTTAACTTAGGGTTCGAAATTTATATAAGCGAAAAGCTTGTTCTAAACTTCCTAAGCTATTGCTACTGTTAAGACTGTTTAAATCTTTAAGCCTGGTTAAGATGATTGCTGCCAAGCTTAGTTTTAGTTTACGGAAAGAGTGACTTAATAGTTTAATAAAAAATAATGGTGTATACATGATAATTTAGCGTATGAATAAAAGACGGGCTTAGGATAACATATTTTTAAAAATTGAAACCAGTGGTTAATGCCTTATTTTAAAGGGATTGGTCGTTATTTTATGCCGTTTATCACTTAGTCTAAGTACAGCAGTTAATGAGCATAAGGCATAATTTTTTTTAGGGCGTTGGGCTGATTGTGAAGCGCTAACTGTTTGATAATCGTAGCACTGGCTTGATTTAAGCCTAATAGTTCAATGCTTACTGATTGTTGTCTAAATTTTAAGATAAGTTTATCTAATACTCTGACTGCACAGAGATCCCAAAAATGGGCTTCACTAAGATCAATAATAATTCGGTTTATCGTTGGTTGAGGCCTAAAGGCTTGAATAAATTGATCGACTGAGGCAAAAAAGAGATGGCCTTGTACGCGGTAAATTTCAGTAGTAGTATCATCACTCATTATTTCAGATTGGATGTTGATTTGGGCTACAGAGCGAATAAAAAATAAAATATTCATTGCCACGCCAAGTAAAACCCCTTTGACTAAATCATGGGTTAAAAGCACCACGGCAACTGTGGAGATTGTGATGAAGCTGGAGGTTTTGGGATGAGTGGTTAAATCTTTTAAAGAAGACCATCGAAAAGTATTAATCGCTACCATTATCATGATGGCAACCAGTGCTGCCATAGGGATGTTTTTTATCCAATCTCCCATTAATACTATCAGCCCCAATAAAAAGACTCCAGCAAAGAGCGTAGAAAGCCGGCCGCGACCTCCTGTTTTAATATTGATGACTGATTGGCCAATCATGCCACATCCTGCCATACCACCAAATAAGCCAGCAACAATATTAGCGATCCCCTGACTACAACATTCTCTTACTTTATTGCTAGTGGTATTGGTTATATCATCCACAATGGTGGCGGTCATAAGCGACACTAATAAGCCAACGGTAGCCATAGCCGCTGAATAGGGGAAGATAATTTTTAGAGTTGCTAAATTCAAGGGTACTTCTGGCCAAAGGAAAACTGGAAAAGTGGTCGGCAATACGCCCATATCTGCGATATTACGTAGCCCTAAATTGGTATAGCAACTTAGTGCAGTAAGTACTGCAATACACACTAATGGGGAAGGAATGGCTTTAGTTAAGTAAGGAAAAAGGTAAATAATGGCCAAACCTAATAATACCATTTCAACCATTGCTACACCGCCATAAGCCAATTCAGGGATCTGCTCTAAAAAAACTAAAATTGCCAAGGCATTGACCACCCCAGTCATTACTGGTTGGGAGACTAATTTAAGCAAGACGGTAAGTTTTAGGCTACCCGCTATAATTTGTAAAATTCCAGTTAATATAGTTGCAGCCAGTAAGTATTGTAACCCATGTTCTTTGACTAAAAATATCATCAATAAGGCCATGGCACCGGTGGTAGCTGAAATCATCCCGACTCGAGCGCCGGTAACGCTGCTGATTAAGGCAATGCAAAATGAAGCATAAAGTCCAACACAAGGATCAACGCCAGCAATAACCGAAAAAGCAATGGCTTCCGGAATAAGGGCGAGGGCAACCACCATTGCGGCAAGAATATCTTTTTTTAGATTGCCAAACCATTGATGCGTTAATGGGATTAAATTAAATTTATCCAAGTTATTCCTTGGGTAACGCGCAAAACAATTTTTTATATTAATTTTCATCTTAACCTAAATTAATCTGTTATTGCAATATGATTTAGCTATTTGCTTAAATCTATTTTAGGGAGTTGTCTTATAAAATATGCTCTTTAAGATTTTTTATTGAGCGCTAGTTATTTTTTACTAATTTGAGTTGATGGTTGCAAGCCTAAATTATTTTAATAAAAATTTAAACTATAGCTGGCGCAAGAAAAATTGCGCAGAGCAGCGCAACAATAAAAAGAGTATGCAATTAAAATTGATAGAGGAATAAAGCATTAATGGGTTACATAAAAGATGAAATTGACATTATTGCAAAAATTTGGAGTTAGATTTATTTTTAAATTACCTGTTTTATTTAAAAACGATACTTTATTTTTGGGCAAATAAAATTAAGGCCTTGGAAAATATATTATAAATGAGTACGGAGTCAATTTTGTGTAATTGCTAGCAATATTTAACGTTCAAGCCATAAACTTTGGTTACAGTTTTGCTGCTAGTTAAACTAGGTGAACTTTAATTTTAAGCGTGCCTCTTTGGGGGGAAGTATTAGCAGTTTGGGAACTTTGATATTGGTGCCCCGGGCAGGATTCGAACCTGCGACCTGTCCCTTAGGAGGGGACCGCGCTATCCAGCTGTGCCACCGAGGCTAAAAAATCAACTACAGTACGTATTCGTACAGTGCAGTTACCCCAAGAGCTAGTAACGTCAGTGCCGCTAAAAAGCCTAGCAATGGGACCCCAAAAGGGTGGTAAGGTTTCAAACTTTGACCTTTGGGTTGGTTTTTATTACGCATTTTACTGCCCTATTATAATTAATACCTGCGTAGTTTATCATTTTTTAACGACATTGCCAAATTGTAATCTAGCAGCTTGGATTTAATATTGCTGCGGTAATGATTGCTGTTAACGTGCTTTAGTCCCTTATTGCCATCCCTTTTGAATAGCGATCTCGTTAATGCTGATTGAGCAAGCAGCAAAGAGTAGTTTAACTAATGGCCATTAGTTTTTCAGTAATTTTATTTGGTTTAGACTAAGATTATTCATAGAGCCTAGTAAATAAAGGGATCAGTGAATGGAAATTAATGCAGTATGCTCACAAGATAAAAGTGCGCTCATTATATCAGTTAATGGAAGATTTGATTTTAGCTTATTAAAAAGCTTTGAATATAGCTATCAGAATATAGATTTTGAACCTGAGTTTTATGTCATTGATTTAAAAAACTCTGAAAATTTAGATAGCTCAGCACTGGGCATGTTAATGGCATTGCGTGAAAAAGCTGAAGTAAAATCAGCAAAAGTAAAAATAATTAATTGCAATGAATCAATAAAAAATATGTTATTAATTACTAAACTTAATCAAATGTTTGTGGTTGAATAAGCAATAATTAATAGGGTTATGTTAATTAATATCCAGCATTTTGCTGAAGATACAGTAAAAAAATAATATATAAATATCAATATAATTTTTTATTTTTTTAAATATTTTTATAGCTATCTAAAAAAGCAACTGGGTTAATAGATTTGATTATGGTTATTTATAAGCGAGTTGAATTGAAAAAAAATTATGGTTTAAATAAGCGTGCGTTAAATATAGAGGTTAAGCAGCTTGGCGGGTTTGTGCTCAATGGGCGCATATTGCCAAGTTACATGATAAATTATGGCTAGATAGGGGGTATATAACTGTTAAAAAATATATTTTATATAATCAAAGAAACAAAAGAAATGATAAAAAAGCATTTATATTAATGTAGGTAGTCAATGTCGCCCAGTAATAAAAATAACCCTATAGTTACTAAAGAAAAAGAAAAGCATAGCAATTCAACTGTGATTTTATATTGTGTTGCCATAACAGCAATGATTTTATTTTCCTATGGATTTCGCTGGGGGCATCAGGTTTTTTTTGTGGAACAGTCTGATTTATCAGTTGAAACAACGAATAATAGTTATAAATACTTTAGGCTAGAGCCTGGATTAAATCTTAATATTCCACTAAAAAGTGAAATTAAAAACCTAAGTTGGGACGTAGAGGTAGTTAGCCATTCTTTAGCGGTTCTTGTGCCATTAGAGCACAATGCAAATTTAATTCGAAATCGATTAATTTCTTTATTAAATCAACAACCTTACTCTAACTTAGTGGCTGAAGAATTTACCCAAGAAATAGAAAATCAAGCACTGGTTTTAGTTCGAGAATTTTTAACCGCTTATCGCCATGCTGAGGATATTGTGCAAGTTAAATTAACCCGTATTAATCCTTAAACCTTGCTATGTAGTAAAGTAGTTGTGATTTTTATACGCAAAAATTTGTTTTCTTTACTAAGCTAACTATATAAATAATATATGGCGATAAGGATAGTGACATATAATCGTAGTTAGACTTGCTTAAGTGCTGCTTATTTCAGGTTTACTTAAAATATAGGGAAGATGGAGTAATACATGCCAAATGCCGTTGAGGATAACCAATCTGGGCAATTTGCAGATAATAAATTTATTAAGACACATACCCCATTGGTTAAGCGTATTGCTCATCATTTAATGGCTAAAATGCCAGAAACAGTGCAAGTAGAAGATTTAATTCAAGCTGGAATGATAGGGTTAATGGAAGCAGCAAAAAAGTATAATGATAATAAAGGTGCCAGCTTTACCACTTATGCGGGCATTAGAATTAGAGGTTCAATGTTAGATGAAATACGCCGTTGTGATTGGGCACCCCGTTCAGTACACCGTAATTCTAGACGTGTAGCTCAGGCTGTCACGCAAGTAGAGCATCAGTTAGGCCGAGATGCACGTAACAGTGAAGTGGCTAATACGCTTGGGGTTTCTTTAGTTGAATACCACCAAATGCTACAAGATGCGGTGGTGACCAAAGTGTATGCAATAGAAGATTTAAACCTTAAAGATGAAGGGATCTTTAATTTACATGGCAATAGCTTGCCCACCCCACTGGATAAACTACAGGCACAAAACTTTAAACATAATTTAGCTGAAGAAATTGCTAAGTTGCCTGAACGCGAAAAATTGGTTTTAGCTTTATACTATGACGAGGATAAGAACTTAAAGCAAGTTGGACATATTCTCGGGGTCAGTGAATCACGGATCAGTCAAATTCATACTCAAGCCATGCTACGTTTACAAGTAAAAATGGACTGTTGGAAATCTTAACCCATGGTGGTTATTGCTACCCCCCCCCTCTCTCTCTATTGCTGCGCTAGAAGTTGGTGATCATTAAGCCCACTTAGCGCTGCGTCCAATGTTTAGAATGTTAGTTGACATTTGTAAGAAACTGAGGTTATTGTTTGCCTCAATTTACTTAATTTATTCATGGCTGGGAATAAAAAATGCGTTTTAGACGTTGGCTGATGGCTCAGCTTACCTGGAAAGGGTTACTTCATACCTTAGTTGCTTTAGGTTTTTTTGGTTATTTGCCCGGCTTTTGGACTATTGGCTTTCCATTGCTGGTGATCTATTGTATTGCTAAAAAGCAGCAAATTACTAATTCACAACTTTTTTTACGAATTCATCAATTAATTCAACAAATTACCGTTAATGCTTTGCTAACTAAAATAGTGGATTTATTAACTAATCCATTAAGACTGTTATATAGTAGTTGTTCCTTATTTTTAACCTTGTATTCTTTTTTATATTATCCTACGCCCTTTAATTTTATTATTCTTTGGGGGTTGTATAGAAATTCAACGCGAGATTGGTTATTAGAAGCTTGGGAAGATATGCAAGCTTGGTTTGTTAATATTAATATCAATCTACAAAGTTATCAAGCTGCATTACATCAGGGTCAAGCATTAAATTATTTGACCCGACATGTTATGTTACCCTTTTTGGCATTGGTTGGCATGACGCAAATGCTGGGTATTGCTTCAATTTCTTGGTTGCTTTATATCGGTTTTTTTATGCTTGCTAATGGAATTGGCTGGAGTACGGTACGCCATGATATGGGGGCGATTAGGAGCAATCTGGCTCGTTTGACCATGGAACATGCCGGAAAATTATTGGGGATGGTCGCAGGTTATCGTTTAGCACATCGCGTTATTCGTGGTGCCATTAATGGCAACTTAGGTCAAGCCAGTGGTACTGTTCAAGCTGAGGGATTATTAGGGGTATTATTGCCTAGTTATTCTTTTTGGGGACCTGGTGGAGCTCAAACTAACTTACCTTTTTTAAGCCGTACGTTTATTACTCCCATGGGAAGAATATTTTATACTTTGATGACCGGAACCTTTTTTTCCCAATCTGTTGAGATGCAAGGCCAGATTTGGGGCACGGTAGGACCCACTAGTTTACAAATTGTTAACAGTATCTTACTAGGTGCTGCAACGGGTTATTTATTAGAATTAGGGGGAGAGCAATTATGCTATTGTTTAAGGGAAGATATTATACGCGGCTATAATGCCACGGTACAGGCAAGGCAAACCTTATCTAATTGGTGGAATGAAGCGGCGTTATTACGAATAATGCAGTTAACTATCACTGGTGGTTTAAGTTTGGGGCTTTGGTGCAGTTATGGTCAAGCGTTAACTGAACTTACCTATGGCTCTTTTATTGCTGCATGGTTGGCGACAGTGACTGTAACGGGAATATTGGTTAATACCGGGATGCGTATAGCACAGCATATTTGGCAAGATGAGGTATTGACAGAGGTCGATGCAGTAATCACTGAAGTGCAACATTATGAGCCAGGGGCCGTGCCGATATTGCACCAATATGCCCATCAGGCCCAGCTTAATCTGCCAGTAGAGCCCGGGAGCACAGAACAAAGAGAAGAAGCGGTGATGCAAGCGCATCCACCACCGCAAGCTAGTCGTAGCCCTAGCCCTAGCCCTAACGTTTAGGCCAAGGTACTAAGTTGACCTTTAAGCCATCCGACTAAGGTGGCTGCGGATGAAGACAGACGTTGGGTTAAGCTTTTCTTAATCGTATAATTGAGCTCGTAAATATTTTTTGCAGGGTAATGGGCTAAGATATACGCATCGCTAGTTTGTAGTTGGTCCACCAATTTAAGCCGCAAAGCATGATGGGCATGCCAATGCTCGCCAGTTGCTACCTGCTCCAAATTGATTTGAGGGCGATGCAGGCCAATAAACTCTTTAAATAGAGCATGGGTTTCTTCAATTTCTGTTTGTAATTTTTGGCGACCTTTATCACTATTTTTGCCAAATAAAGTCAGCGTTCGTTTATGCTCACCCGCAGTGATTTGCTCAAAATCAATATGATTTTTATTTAATAACCGGTGGAAGTTGGGGATTTGTGCGACCACGCCAATTGAGCCAACAATGGCAAAGGGCGCGGCAATAATATGATCTGCAACACAAGCCATTAAATAGCCACCACTGGCAGCCACTCGGTCAATAGCAACGGTTAAAGTTAAGCCTTGATCTTTTAACCTTTTCATTTGGGATGCCGCCAAACCATAATGCGTGGGAAAGCCCCCAGCACTTTCAAGCACAATTAATACCTCATCGTGCGCCATGGAAACGCTTAGTATTGCATTTATGGTTTCGCGTAATGCATTGACTTGAGAGGCTCTGACATCGCCATCAAAGCGTAGGACAAAGAGGCGGGGTATGGGTTGCTTAGCAGTTTTAGCTAATTTTAATTGGGCTTTTTTTGCTTTTTGCTCATTTTTTCGTTGTTGCTTGTATAAGTCTTTAGGCAAGGTTTCTTGCTTAAGTTGTTGTTCAGTGTGCTGTAAACGTTGATTAATATTGGTAATCACCAATTGTCCTTCTTTGGCTTTAGATTTGGCAGCCGTGGCGGTTAAGATACTCAGCACCATGATCAAGGCAAAGACTAAGGTTAAAGTTTTGGCCAAAAATAGACCGTAATTCATAAAAAATTCTAACATAGTGACTCAATCCTTTGCCCTTTAGCATTATAAAGGGCTTTATTCTACGCTTTATCGTTGCTTAGGTACAAGATGCTTGGGGTTAAGTCAGTGGCTTATAAAAAGATATTCATCAATTTACAGATATGGTAGGCTTTAGCCCGATATTGGTTGTGCCATAAAGTGATAAATCGTGCCACTTGCAAAATTAGTTGTTGAAAACTTAAGTTGTGTCAAAGATAGAAGTTATTTGTTTAAACAACTTAACTTTACTTTATCTGCTACACAGTCGCTTTATGTGTATGGCTTAAATGGTGCAGGGAAAACCACTTTATTAAAAATGATTGCTGGAATTTTAGAGCCCGATCAAGGGAAGGTGTTTTGGGATCAAGTACCCATTGAAAAGTGTCATTTGGATTACTGTCGACAACTGGGGTATTTGGGGCATAAAGACGGGCTAAAAAATTGCTTAACGGCGTTGGAAAATCTGGCGGCTTTGGTTCCACATGGCTCAAACCAACCCGCTCAACATTTTGCACAAGCCTTAACTCAAATGGGGTTAAGGGATAGATTACAAAATTTGCCTTGCCAATACCTCTCTGCAGGGCAAAAACGTAGGGTAGCTTGGGCGAGATTGCTGGTGAGAAGGACCACGATATGGTTATTAGATGAGCCATTTACCTCCTTAGATACTCAAGGCCTTAAGCAGGTAATGGCTTGTATGGAGCACCAGCTCAAAATAGGTGGGATGATTATTTATACCAGTCATCAGCCACTGTTTTCGCCTAGCCAAACCCTTAGTTTATAAGGTTTAATTTAACCATGAATACGGTCTTTTTGCGTACTATTGGCTTTGAATTGTTAATTGCCACTCGACATCGTGGGCAATGGCTTTATGCGTTATTGTTTTGCTTATTAGTGATTGCTTTATTTGTGATTGGGGCGGGGGCCTCACCTGAGATCTTAAAACAAATTGGGCCAGGCAGTATTTGGGTAACCGTTATTTTGGCTTCCTTGTTGTCCTTAGAGCGTGGTTTTAGGGCCGATTTTGAAGAGGGTATTTTAGAGCAATGGTTGTTAATGCCTTATTCTTTAGCCATGTTGATGCTTAGTAAGTGTATTGCGCATTGGTTAATTAATTTATTACCCATTGTATTGTTGGCCCCAGTGATGGGATATGCCTTAAATTTTGAACCACCGCATATTTTAGTGACGGTACTGGTATTGCTATTGGGGACACCGATTTTAAGTTTGGTGGGGGCGATTGGTGTATTATTGACCTTGGCATTTGCTGAAAGTGGCTTACTTTTAAGCTTATTGCTTTTGCCACTTTATGTGCCCATACTCGTTTTGGGAGCCAGTGCCATTGAATTTAGTATGATGGGGATATGGCCTGCAAGTCAGCTGGCTCTATTGGGGGCGATATTAATTTTATGCTTATTAATAGTGCCAAGAGCTGCGGCTTATACCTTAAAAATGAGTTTTGTCTAAGGAGGGCTGGGGATGTTAAAACCGCTTAAAGCATTGGCTGCACCTCAAGCTTTTTATCATTTTACTGGAGCCTTGATCCCTTGGCTTTGGGGGATCACCGTATTGGCCTTAGGCTATGGTTTGTGGGGTGGCTTATATGCTGCGCCTGCTGATTATCAACAAGGAGAGGGGTTTAGGATCATTTATGTTCATGTTCCCGCTGCTTTTTTGTCATTAGCGATCTATTCTTGGATGGCCGCGTTAGCGGCAAGCTATTTGATATGGCGGATTAAAATTGTTGAAGTATTGATGATGAGCATTGCGCCCATTGGTGCCATGTTTACTTTTTTAGCGTTAGTCACTGGTGCCATATGGGGTAAACCAATGTGGGGTACTTGGTGGGTATGGGATGCACGATTAACTTCAGAATTAATTTTATTATTTTTATATTTAGGGGTAATTGCCTTAAAAAATGCGATTACTCATCCTAAGGTTGCAGCTAAAGCCTGTGCGATTTTAACTTTGGTTGGTTTTATTGATATTCCAATTATTCACTACTCAGTACAATGGTGGTTTACCTTGCATCAAGGAGCTACTTTAAGTTTTTTTGCGCCACCTAAAATTGCCATGTCTATGTTAATTCCTTTACTTAGTATGCTTATAGGGTTTGTTAGTTATGCATTGGCGATTTGGTTTATTTATGCCAGAGCTAAGCTATTAGATAGGGAATATGAGAAGATTTGGGTAAAAAATATGTTACAAGTGGCGATAAAGTGATGTTGCAAAAAATCAATAGCTTTTTGGCGATGGGGGGGTACGCACTTTTTGTATGGTCGGCCTATGGCGTAGTATTAGTGACTTTAACTGTAATGGCTATTCGCTACCACATTGCGGCAAAACGTTTAACCAAAGAATTACAGGCTTTTTACAAGGGATAAGTAATGTCTGCATTGCACTATAAACGGTTTTTTTCTCTGTTAGCGATGCTGATTGGGTTTAGTATTGCCGTGGCGTTAATTTTGTTTGCGTTAAACCAAAATATTAATCTTTTTTATGCACCAGATGATGTTCAACAGGGCTTAGTTCCTTTTGAACAAAAGATCCGCATGGGGGGCATGGTTGAGCCAGATAGTGTAACTCGCCAACAGTTAAGCGTTAAGTTTACGGTGACTGATTATAAGTCTAGCACACAGATTTTATTTAATGGGATTTTACCTGATTTATTTAAAGAGGGACAAGGAATTGTTGCGTTGGGTAGCTTAAAAAAAGATGGAATTTTTTATGCAGAACAGGTGCTGGCAAAACATGATGAAAATTATATGCCTCCAGAAATTAGTGCTACCTTAGCCAAAAAACAATGAGTCAATATTTAATGATTTGGATCCCAGAACTCGGACATCTTGCTTTAATTTTTAGTCTATATTTAAGTTTATTTAGCTGTGGGCTGGCGTTAGCCAAAAATCAGCTGGGTTTAGCTTTAGCTTGGAAATTAGTTCGTTCAAATATTATAGGCCAAGCTTTTTTTGGCATTTTAAGTTTTGGCGTTTTGTTATTAGCGTTTGCTCAAGATGATTTTTCTGTGGCTTATGTGGCACATAATTCAACCACTGAACTGGCTTTAATTTACAAGTTATGTGCACTATGGGGTGGGCATGAAGGCTCCATGTTATTATGGTATTTAATTTTATGTCTATGGAGTTTGTGGTTTATCGTTAAAGCCAAAGCTAGCTCGGTATTTAACCTTAATACAGCAGGAGTTTTAGCATTATTAGGCGCTGGATTTAGTTTATTTATATTAAAAACCTCTAATCCATTTACTCGTTTGTTACCTAATATTCCAATAAATGGTGCAGATTTAAATCCGTTATTACAAGATCCAGGTTTTATTTTGCATCCACCGATTTTATATTTGGGGTATGTGGGCTTTGCCCTTCCTTTTGCTATGGCGCTTGCTTATTTATTGGCGCCAGATAATATCCAAGTCTTAGCACAAAAAATGCAAAGTCCAGTACGTTGGGCATGGTCATTTTTAACTTTAGGCATTACGCTTGGAAGTTGGTGGGCATACTATGAATTAGGTTGGGGGGGGTGGTGGTTTTGGGACCCCGTAGAAAATGCTTCGTTAATGCCTTGGCTAGGTGGCACGGCACTGCTACATAGTGTTAGAGCTGCAAGTAAACGCGCGCAGTTTGGTAATTGGCTGCTATTTTTGGCTTTGTTTTGTTTTTCAATGAGTATGCTGGGTACCTTTTTAGTGCGTTCAGGGATCTTAACCTCAGTCCATGCTTTTGCTGCCGATCCGGGGCGCGGTCGTTTTATTTTAATTTTTATTACTTTAACCGTGGGAGCGGCTTTTTTATTATATGGTTTACGCTATCAAGCTATGCCATGGCAGCTACGTTTATTTTCTAAAGAAGGCCTATTGGTGACTTTAAATACCTTGTTGGTGGTTTGTGTTGCCATTGTATTGTTGGGCACATTATATCCAATGTTTGCAGATGCTTGGTTTAATCAGCAGTTGTCAGTGGGTCCGCCTTATTTTAATAAAGTGCTTATTCCAATTTTTCTGTTGCTAATGATGCTGATGTCTTTTGCCCCTTATATTCGTTGGAGTCAAGATTCTTGGCAACGGTTTAAGCGACCATTAATTTATATAGGGGGCAGTAGCGTGATCTTTGGGGGAGTAAGCCGCTGGTTATTGCCCTGGCAGTTAGATGCATTGGCCTTATTTGGCTTATTAGTGGCCGCGATCTTAATTTTAGTCACTCTTTATAGTTTAGTTAAAGGCCTTAAAAAGTTTTTTTATGGGCAACGACGTTTTGATACATTGGCTATGCATTGTGGGCATTTAGGGATCAGTGTGTTGGCAGTAGGCATTATTTTAACTTCGGCCTTATCGGTGGAAAAAGATGTGCTACTAAAGCCAGGTGAGGCCACAGTCATTAATGGGACCACCTTTAAATTAGAGGGGTTAGAGTCTACTTGGGGGCCTAATTTTGAGGGGGTAAAAGCCAACTTCTCGGTGCAGCGGGCCAATAAAGCGATGATTCAGTTATTTCCAGAAAAACGTTTTTATATGCCACGTGAGATGCCTATTACTGAAACGGCTATCTATGCCAATATATTCATGGATTATTATATTGCTTTAGGCGAACCCGTTGCTGATAATCAATGGTCAGTGAAAATTTGTTTAAAGCCTTTTGTTCGGTGGTTATGGCTAGGTGGACTTATGATAGCTTTGGGAGGCCTTATTGCAGCGCTGGGTACCCGCTGGCCAACAACTCAGGTGATAAATTAATGATGCTCAGGGTAAATGGCCAATGGGGTAGACGACTTCACTTAGCTATTATTTTGTTGAGTATTGCTGGGTTGAGTTATCTATTATGGCAAGGGTTAAAAGCTAACCCCAATTATCAACCACCGCTGCATAAACTCAAGGCATTACCTGACTTTTCTTTACCCAATGCATTGTGCCCTGAACAATTGATTACCCCAATGGCTTGGCAAGGACAACCTGCCTTAATTCATATTTGGGCCAGTTGGTGTCAAAGTTGTATTGCTGAACATAAAATGGTTCAACAAATCCATCAAGCATATGATTGGCCTATTTATGGGGTGGTTTATCAAGATGATATGCAAATGGTACAGCAATGGCTAGCTCATCAAGGTAATCCTTATCAAAGTTTAGTCGCCGATGAACAAGGATCATTGGTGGTGGCTTTAGGCACTTTAGCTACGCCAGAATGGTTGGTATTAGATGCTAAAGGGGTTATTCACTTGCGTCATTTAGGCCCCCTAACTGAAAAGAAGTTTAAGCAACAATTTTTGCCTTTATTACAGCACTTAAAGCAGGAGCATTTGTGAGCAGCCGAATTGGGTTAATTTTATTGCTACAGTTATTAGTGGTTACTGCTGTCTTTGCTGCACAAGAAATTTACCCCTTTGAATCAAGTCATCAGGCTGATTTATTTGAGCGTTTAACCAAAGAAACCCGTTGTGTGGTCTGCCAAAATCAAAGTTTAGCTGAATCTAATGTGCCGATTGCACAAAGTATTAAAACTGCGATTTATCATAAAATACTGCTCGGCCAAGACAGTGCAACCATTAAGGCTTTTTTACAGGCGCAGTATGGAGATTACATTTTATATACCCCGCCTTTTAACCAAGCCACTTTAGGGTTGTGGGGCGGGCCATTACTGTTTTTAGGGCTTGCAGTAATGTATTTATGGCGCGCTCGTGGTAAGCATCGAGGTTAATTGTAATGTTAGATAATACGGGGTTACTCTTATTTTGGGCTACGATGGGCGCAATGGCAATCATGGCATTATGGTTTGCCAGTGGTCCGTTATGGCTAGGGCAAAAAACACCTCGAGTTAAACCAAGCCTATGCTTAACTGGATTGTTGATTTTAGGGTTGGGAATGGGATTGCTAAGCTATAGTACCCAGCCGAGCTATGAACAATTACAACGTTATTACGCGCTAGATCGTTTACAACAGATCTTAAAGGAATTAAGTCGAAAGCCTGAGTTGACGCCGGAAATAATGATTGAAACCTTAAATCAAGCCAGTACTAATTTGCCCGATTATATTGAAGTAAAACAACGCTTAGCAGATATCTTTTATGGTTTGGGATTTTATCAGCAATCTGGGCCATTATTTCAGCAACTCTATCAAACAGATCCAGATAATCACCAAGCTCGGTTAAGGTATGCATACGGAGACAGCTTACTTAATTATGGGCAGCTTAGTGTAGCGGCTCGAGAACAGGTCCATTACCTTTTTACCTTAAATCCAACTGATAGAATGGTATTAAATTTAATGGCGATGGATGCGTTTCAACAAGCCGATTATGCGCTGGCTATTCAAATTTGGCAAGCAATGTTAGATAACCATGAGGTACTAATGGAAGCCGCAGAGCGTACCGCTGTAACCAAAGCGTTAGATAAAGCGCTACGTTTAAAAGAAGAAAACCCACTCCCGAATGATTCCTAATAAAGGACCCGGCGTTTAGGACGTACCAATATTGAAGAGATTAGCTATATGATGGAGAGCATTTATGAAGCCAAAACACTTTAAGCCAAAGCAACCACAAAACAAGCCTCCAGCACCAGATGATAGCGTAGATGCAATTGTGGCGGTTATCTTAATTGTCACGGTAATCAGTGGCGTTGTATATTGGTTATCTAGTCTACCATCTTAATGGATAATGCAACGCCACTTGGGAGTGACTTCGGTGTGGCAGCATGACTGCACCCACTGGATAGAGTAGTCGGGGGCGTTGGGTCTTTAGCAATTTCGCCGTAAACTCTCGCCCGATGAGGGCGGGGAGATAAGGCGTAAGCCGCGAAAGCGGCTTAATCTGGCGTTGCTTGACGCTCTACGTGAGCTTTTAAAGTTTCAATTGCCGCACTGCCCGCAGTGCCAGCGAAGTATGAGCGTGACCATAAGGCAGCGCTTTTACTCTGTCTTGTAAGGTATGTGTTTTGAAGTCGCAACCTACGAGATGAAACGGCTTTCAAATTATTGACCATGACGCTGATTGATAATTTTTAAGGGTACAAAATAAGCAAATCTTGCTTCGATACTTTGTAGTGAATACCCAATGTACCACTAACTTGCTCACACTGTGTCTTTTACGGAGGTGATCTTGAAGTCACTCTTTATTATGCGCATTCAATTTACTAAACCCATATAAACTAATAA
>Ga0306912_1000169_pt1 | contig 40137 bp, 32 predicted proteins | sample AntRauFillE10628_FD_190443 | JGI IMG/M metagenome (GOLD analysis project Ga0306912, IMG submission 190443) | Saline lake microbial communities from Rauer Islands, Antarctica - Metagenome Filla E10 #628 (v2) (version 2) | ecosystem: Environmental > Aquatic > Non-marine Saline and Alkaline >...
TAGCAATTACAAAAATACCCCACACATAAGGTTGGACTAAATCATTTTCACCTTCAAAATAATTCAATAAGCTATCATAAGCTAAGAATCCTACCAAAGCCAATAAAATTCCTAAACCCAAAGGCAGTAAAAGAGCAAAGTTAAAAAGTTTATCAACGTCTGCCTTTAAGCTATATCTGCTAAAGTATTTAACGATTGTATTGTGAACCCCAAGAGCCATAAACGGCCAAAATAAATTACCTGCTGATAATAAAAAAGCAACTAAACCGTAATACTCAGCGGTTAAAAACTTCGGGTAGAGAATCAAAACATTAAGCGCTCCAATCCCAAAGCCCAAATAGGTTGAAATAAGGTTTCTGAAGGATTGTTTGGCGACTATTCCCATAGGAGATCATTTGATAAGTTTCACCAGCTTTTGAGTTAAATTCTTACGGTGATATTGATCGATATTCTTAGTATTGGATTTCAATTTACCATTTAAAAAAGCCTTAAAAGCCTCTTTTACGTAGCTTTTTAAACTTGCTTTTTCATCGTAGTTAAAACATTTGCCTGAATGGGTTTCAGAAATAATTTGGTTAACATCCCAACCTTCAGGACCAATGGCTAAAATAGGGCGCCTAGAGGCTAAATACTCGAAAATCTTGCCTGGGATAATACTCTTATTTTCTGGTTTATTAATTTCAATAAGCAAGAGCATTTGAGAACTCCTTTGGCTCTCAATTGCGTCTTTATGGTCCAAATAACCAATGATACTCACAAACTTTTTTAAACCAGATTGAAAGGCAGATTCTAAAACGCTATCGCTGACTTTACCAATTAATTTTAGCTCAAAAAAGTCTTTAAAGACCGGATCCTCTTCTATCAATTCTGCGAAAACCTCCCACAAAACCTTTGGATTTCTATCATTAAGCAGAGAGCCTATATGAGACACTGAAAAATTTTCACTGAGATCAAATTCCTCAGAAATATCTTCAAACCCGTTAGTAATCACTTCTACAGGAGTTTTAGTTTTAGTTTCAAACTCGTGTTGAGTTTGAAAACTAGTCACCACAAGTTGATCTGCGGAGTCTAAGACTTCCTTTTCTAGGGCTTTATGTTTAGCTTGAGAAGAGGACGTAAGTTTTAAAGCAGAATGGTAACCTATGGTTGTCCAAGGATCTCTAAAGTCTGCAATCCATTGCAAATGAGGATTGGCCTGCTTTAAAGCTTTCCCAATAAGGTGTAGGCTATGTGGAGGACCCGATGTGATGATGGTGTCTATCTGGTGTTTTGAAAGATACTCTTTCAAATAGGCAACAGAGGGTTTCACCCAAAACTTTCTGGCATCGGGGATAAAAAAATTACCTCTGATGTAAAGCATTAATTGTTCTGACCAGGATTGTCTAGTTTTTGATTTAATAATCCCGCTACTAATCGTTTTAGTTTCATCTTTCGATAAAAGATTAGCCATTGCATAGGGTTCAAAAATAGGTTTTTCAAGAACCTCAACTTCTGGACTCACTTCCAAAGAAGAATCAAGAATAGGATAACTCGGATTTTTGGGCTTATAAATAATAGGCTGAATACCAAATTCAGGCAAATACTTGGAGAATTTAAGCCAACGCTGTACTCCTGGACCTCCTGCTGGCGGCCAATAATAGGTAACAATCAATACTTTTTTCATTGCTGAATTTGCTTGTACTTAAGTCTATAAATGATTCCTCCTACCATTACTAACACTAAAATTATAAAGCTGGCTAAAGATACCCTACCGCCAAACTTGACTACATCTGGTTGAAAGCTAAAGGTTATTTGATGCTTTCCAGCAGGCAATTCTAAAGCCCTCAAGACATAATTGGCTCTAAAGTGTGTCACTTCTTCTCCATCGATAGACACCTTCCATCCTTGTGGATAATAAATTTCTGAAAACAAAGCTAAACGCTCTCCCTCAATAGTATAAGAATAAGTTAATTCATTTTCTGAATAGGATTCCAGTTGAATTTTATCCGACGATTGTACATCGTAAGTTTTGCCCGACTTAGAAAATTGATTGGACTCTACTATTGCTGTAGTACGTGGGTTGATTGTATCTAAAGCTAAGATCGCTTGGTTGGCATTTTCAACAGGAATTAATTGGTCAACAAACCAAGCATTCCCTAAATGGTCTGGGTTAGGTTGAGCCTTTGGCTGACCTTCATCATCAAAAATAAAGTATTTCACATTCAACATATTCAAGATACTTTGCTTGCCTTGATAAATGTAAAAGTCAAACAACTCCTGCGTTCGTCCGGGCTTAGCCGCGTGGTAACCGCCAATAGACTTATGAAAATAAGAAGCCCTTGCAGAGTTTAAAGGATTCGAAGTTAGATCGTAAACTCTATAATGAGAGTCGTCGGTAAGAATATCCCGATCTGCTTGGGTAGGCTGGAAAGGTCTTTCCATCACAGAAGCTGGTACAAAATCATTTTCGTTGACATATCTAGAATTCACTCCGATTAAATCCACTAGAATAAAAATCCCAACAAGTCCCAGAAGCATTGGTTGCTTCAGGTTTTTCTTTAAGTATAAATAGAGTGCTGAAGCTAATAGCAAAACAAACACCAGAGATCTTATAGTGTCTGCAGTAAACATTGCTTTTCTATCTTCCTTAAGAGCTCTAACAAATTTAGCTCCATATTGTTCCAAAAACATAGAATCACTGGTACCACTGAAATCAAATAGCATTGACTTGAGTAATAAAAACAGTAAACTTAATCCACCAAGGGTAAGTGTGGTTTTCTTTAGTGCATTCCACTTCAACTCATAAGACACTTTAGAACTTAAGAATTTGGAAAGTCCTAAAATTCCTAATACTGGTACGCAAAACTCTATGATAACTTGTATAGAAGATACCGCTCTAAATTTGTCATAAAAAGGAACAACATCTACAAAGAATTTTGTCAATAAAGAAAAGTTATCTCCCCAAGATAAAAGCAAAGCAAGAATAGACCCTGCCACAATCCACCATTTAGTTTTGCCCTTTATAAGAAAGAGCGCCAAAACAAAGAGGAATAGTATAGATGCTCCAATATAGGCTGGTGCACCAATAAACGTTTGATCTCCCCAATAAGTTGGTAAGTTCTGACTAAACTCTAAAGCCTGCACTGGAGACGCTCCTAGTTGTATGATTTCCTTATAAACTTCAGAATCCTTTCCTAAAGACTCGCTACTAGACCCTCCCATAAATCTGGGAATAAACAAATTGAAGGTTTCCATAACACCATAACTATATTCGGTGATGTAGTCGTAATCTAAACCAGATTTCACTTTTTCAGTTCCGTTGGGTTCAATTGTAAGACCTGTATCACCACGAGTACTAAAGTCAGCGTACTCTTGGGTCGCCAATAAATTGGTCATATTGAGCAAAACAGCTAATATAATAGCTGGGATAAAACTTATGGCAGCCTTGAAATAAGATTTCAATTGTTTATTTTTATATGCGTTTACAGCATACACAATCACCATGACAAAACACAGCAACATAAGATAATAGGTCATCTGGAAGTGATTGGTCATCAATTCAAAAGCCAAGCCTACGCAGAAAAGAAGGTTTCCCCAAAATAACTTTTGCCTAAAAACGAGAACCATCCCACTGATAACAATGGGGAAATAAGCAATAGCATGGGCTTTGGCATTATGGCCAACTCCTAGAATAATGATAAGGTATGTGGAAAACCCAAAGGCAAGCGCTCCTAAAAAGGCCAATTTATAATTCACCTTGAAACACAACAACAAAATATACATACCTATAAAATATAGGAATAAATAATCTGCAGGTCTTGGTAAAAACCTAAGTTGACGATCGATCTCTTTTATAAAATTATAGGGATAGTTTGCCCCTAATTGGTAGGTAGGCATTCCGCCAAAAGCTGAATTAGTCCAGTATGGTTCTTCTCCTTGGCTTGCTCTAAAGTCGTTTTGAGACTTTGCCATCCCAGTATATTGCACAATATCACTTTGGTATATCGTTTTTCCCTTGAGAACAGGATAGAAAAAAGCTAAAGCAGCTACTATAAATAAGATAATCACCAGAAAGTGCTTCCAAGAGTTCTTAAACAAAGACTTCATAAATAGTTTTAATTTGAAAAAACCTGAAAGTTAGTCAATTTCTTCATAATCTACGTACTCACCTACTTTGCTTTCTTTGGGTTTAGATTTAAAAGTTTTGGAAGATTTGGGCTCTTTATCCTGAGTTTGAGACTGTGCAGAATTGAATTTTTCTTGCATGTTTTTTTGGACTTTTTTGAAAACGTATTTCAGCAAAATCGGGCCCAGATACCTCGCCATCAATTTAAGGCCAAAAAAGACCAAAAGGATAATAAGTAAAGTCTTTAAAAATACCATAGTAAACGATTAATTTACAAAAATACCAATATCTAGGTGTAATCAGGGAAGTAAAGTTCAAAAAATCAGATTTTAACTTATATTTGGATTACAAACTTTATTTATGAAACTGAAGCTAATTTGCCTTTTAACTTTTATCACCTTAACTCTAAACGCTCAATATACCGATGTGATTAATTCCAACAGACCTGGAGAATCCTTTGGAGCTTATTCTGTAGGCACCAATGTTTTACAATTCGAAACGGGATTGGCCTTTGGCAAAGACAATCACGTCTCCCCTTTAATTCCTGACCGCACTTTATTTGAATATCAATATCAAATTAGATATGGATTACTAATGGAGCGACTAGAAGTCTTATTGGATGGAACTTTTGCTAACGCTGAAGATCAATTACTGAGAGGTGGAACTCAAACGACCTCAAACTTCAGTAATTTCGAAAGCAATACATTAGGAGCCAAATATTTACTGTACGATCCTAACATTCAAAAGGAAATAGACGGACCTAACCTATACAGCTGGAAAAAAAATAATCTTCCCCAGTGGAGTGATTTGATTCCTGCAGTATCTATTTATGCAGGAGTGAATTTAAATTTTGGCGAGAATCCCTTCAAATTTCAAGGAGAACCCAATGCTTCTCCGAAAGCAGCTATTATAACACAACACAATATCGGAAGGAAATGGGTCTTGGTATCCAATTTTATTGCCGATAAACCCACTACCGATTTTCCTACTTATGCAGGAATCTTTACGCTCACCCATTCTATTTATGCGCGGACAGGAATTTTTGCTGAATTCCAAACCTACATCAGCGATATTTACAGCGATGAAATCTTAAGAGGAGGTGTTGCCTTTTTAGCTGGTAAAAACCTTCAGGTTGATGTGTCTGGACTCGTTAACTTCAAAGATTCTCCTGAACGTTGGAGAGCTGGTATAGGGGTATCCTATAGAATTGATATGCACGATTCTGACGAATATATTTTCAAAGATGATAAAGAGCGAGAACTTTACCTTGAAGAGCGAGAAAAACGTAGAAAAGAAAAAGAACGCATGCGACGACAAAATCAAATTAACTGAAACTTTTAATCAAAAAAAATCCCCAATTTCAAAATTGGGGATTTTTAGTATAGTATTTAATGAATATCCGTAATATCACCTAAACTTTATATTGAATCCGAATATCGCTTTTCCCCAACCCTAAAGGGTGTCGATATTCTAAAATCTTCAACTAAGTTAGTATTTTTCACCCTTTGGGCTGGGGCGATATAAATTCGGGCTCAATAAGTGTAAGATTTCTTCATTAGGATAAAAAACGGACGTACAAACTATTTATCTGGATTTAAAAAAAAAATAATGCAATCCTATTTCTTATTTCTAAATTGATTTATGAAATAGAAAATTATCTGAAGCAGTCCGAAAATTATAAAAAACAACCTCCATTCAAAATTTGAGAAAAAGAAAACACCAAATACTATAAAAAATATTCCGTAGAATAAATTTTCCCAGTTGTTTTTAATATCTAATAGGTTCATTAGCAAAAAGTATTAGGTCCTGCACCAATGCAAGAATAAATTGCAAAAAAATACGATTATAAATAGTTGTAAAAAATTAATCTTTTGAGTTTTCATATATTTTAATTTTAGATTAATATTTATTACAGTTTAAATAAGAAAAAAACTAAGTAAACCAATAAATAAACCCAAAACGAACATAGAATTTCTCATTTTGTTCTGTGTGTGTAAAATCACGTTATAGTTTTTATTAACACTACAACAATATAACTTTAAGACTTAAAACGATTACGGTTTGACCGTACACTTGTTACGGGAAAACCGTAAATTTTTTGTAAAAATCAAAATCTGAGCTGTTATTGAGCTTATATTAAAAGCTATTGCTAGTGTAAAAATTATTGTTTTCATTTCTCAATTCTTTTGAAGTCGATTTTAAAAATAATACCAGAAAAAGCTTGCGTTAGCCTTCTCTGGTATATGATACTTGATTTTCCTTCTATTTTTTCCTGGTTAACAGCATCTCGTTTGGAACTGAAAAGCCTTTTCTAAAGTTCTCATCTTTATAGCCACCCCGTTCTAATAACTTCCAACTTGCTTTATTCTCTTGAAGTAATTTAAATTCTAGGACTCCAAATTTTTTATACTCGTTATCATAGAACCTGAACCTTAGAGTACCTTTTTCTAAAGTTTCAATATTATCTTTTTCAGCACTACTTAAAATGAAGGTATTGACCTTCTCAATATCACACTCTTTACCAATGCAGTATTGTGCCTTCAACCTATCAATATAGATCTCTTGAACAGATGTTTTTTTTCTGAAAATTTTGAATTTAAAAACTATATTATTACCTGAATATGTCCATACTCCCTGATATTTATCTAAAAAAGCAGAATCTGTCTTATAATAGGTGCCCTTTATTATTTCAACATTTTTCATTCCTTTTTTTAAAGTCACTTCTTGAGCTGTTAAATAACTTGTACTTAAGGCTACTGCTAGTATAAAAATTAATGTTTTCATTTCTCAATTCTTTTGAAGTCGATTTTAAAAAAAATACCAGAAAAAGCTTGTGTTAACCTTCTCTGGTATATGATACTTGATTTTCCTTCTATTTTTTCTTGGTTAATATCATTTCAGTTGGGATAGAAAAGCCTTTTGGTTTTCCTTTATTCAAAATCTACTAAATAAAACCCATTTAGCGCTTCCATTATCTAAAATTTCAAAGTTGACGTTTGCTAGCTTTTCTAATTTAATGTCCTTGACTCTAAATTCTACTTTTCCCTTTTCAAGCATTTCAATAGAAGACTCAGATCTTCTTAAAGATGCATCAAGATTGTCAAAATTACATTTTACAGTGCTGTAACAGTATAAACCTTTGAGTACATCAATATAAACACCATGACTTTTTAAAAGTGTTTTTTCTTTATAAATTTTTAAACTAAATGTTTTGCCATCTATTTCATTTTGCCAAACACCAATAAATTTGTTTAAAAGATTATCTTGAGTTTTATAATAGGTTCCTTTTTCTACTTTCCCTGATTCCATACCTTTTTCTAAAAGTTTTTCTTGAGCAGAAGTATAGCCAAAATTTAAAATAAGCGCTAGTATAAAAATTAGTGTTTTCATGGAAGAGTAATTTAAAATCATTTCTAGAAAATAAAATAACAGAGAAAGACTGTATCTAGCTTTCTCTGTTATTTGATGTTTAATTTCTTCCTATTTCTTTCTGATCAAAACCATCTCAATTGGTACTGAAAAGCCTTTTCTAAAGCTCTCATCTCTATAGCCTCCGCGTTCGAGTAAATGCCAACTTGCTTTATTTTCTTCGATCAATTCAAATTCTAATACTCCTAGTTTATCATTGTCATAGTCAAAGAATCTAAATCTCAATTTACCTTTTTCTAAAACATCAAGGCCATATTCCATTGCACTGCATTCATATGTTGCATCACTTAAATAAACATCAGACTTTTCATCATAATAATATCTCCCTACGATCCTGTCAATAAAAATACCATCGACTTCTGTTTTACTTTTTAAGATTTCAAATTTAAATACTTTTTTGTTTACAGTTGTTGACCAAATACCAAGGTATTTGTTTAATAAAGCTTTATCTGTTTTATAATAGGTTCCCTTTTTAACGTCCTCAATTTTAGTTCCTTTCTTAATCGTTACTTCCTGTGCGGTAACACAACTTAAGTTAAGAAGCAATGCTAGTGTAAAAATTATTGTTTTCATGATTTTTTATTTTGATTAGTTACAATCCACATCTACTGTTTGTCTTCCTTGTGCTTTTATTTTTTGCCAATCGCTATAATCAGAATTTCCTTTTAATATACTCAATCCAGAATTTTCTAAAGCGTTCAATAGGGCAACCTCTCGGGCACTGATACTGCTCAATCCAAATAGGTCATTCAGTTGATTGTAATCAGCTTCATAGCCAATTGAAAAAGAATTGAAATTATCACCGATAAGGTTATTTTGACTAAAAGTATTAAAAGCATTTATATCATCAATTATAATACTGTAAGAAGTGCCATGACCTGTCACTACAGAAATAACAAATGTACCTGTGTTGTTAATATGACCATTATTATATAATAAATAAAGAGCTTCAATATCATCTGGAGAAAATATAGAATTACCGTTCGGTAATACATGACTATGAAGGTAACCATCTATTGTTCCACTCACATTAAAATTAATCTCATCTGTGTTAGGACTACCAGCTATAGGGTCATAAACTGAGCCATTATGGTTTATTAGAAAACCCGTTTCATAATCAAGACTAGTGTTTTCCTCAAGATCGAGTAATCTTCTTTTAAAAGCACGATCAGACTCGAGTTCGTTAATTTTATCACATGGATTTTCTTCTGGGTCTGGATTGTCTGGATTATGAGTTCCATTGTGTCCACCACCACCTCCGAAGTCCCATTCATTAGGTAGACCTCCACCTCCTCCAGTGGGGTACATATGTGCAATTGATACGTATGGCGATGGAGGTGAAGGAGATCCACCTGATGTTATGTTCACTTCATCCAATTCTCCACACCAATTACAATTTGACATACCACACCAACAGTTTTTGGCAGTTTCATTTACTGAGTTTTTACCACTTCCATGATCATGATAGCCTGCACTTTTACCCTTACCTACATATTCTTGGAGGATAGCATTCTCTTCTGCTAGTAAGGGTCTTTTATTGTTTTGTTAATGTAATCCAATCTGTGGGCAAGATTTGATCAGCTGGTCCTGTAGAACATTCAGGATATATTTCACCTTCAATAGAAAGAAATAGTCTAGCCTTATTATTTGTGTCAAAATAGGGATTCATAAAAACCCAACCATTTTGACCGCAGGCTCCATTTCTTCCTATATAAGAAAAAACGTAGCTACCTGTCTCTGCTACATAGCCATTTTTCAAAATATTAGGGCTATCGTTTGGTAATGAGAGAGTGCTTTCTATCAAAGTGCCATTTGCATCTGTGATTTTATAGCGCATTAAAAGTTCGTCCTTTTGGATACCCAAAAAGCTTTTGGTATGCATTGTGACTTTGAACTCATAGCTTTTTGAATTATAATTACCTTTCCAAGTTCCAATAAATTTAGGTAAGATGTTATTTACATCTTTTAAATAAGCACCATCAGGTATTTCAATTTCGTTTTTTTTATATTCTCTATGCTCTTCTACTGGTATAATTTGAGCTTTGCAGCTAAATATTGAAATAGAAAATATGCTAAATATGATTATTAATTTGTTTAAAAGATTATCTTGAGTTTTATAATAGGTTCCTTTTTCTACTTTCCCTGATTCCATACCTTTTTCTAAAAGTTTTTCTTGAGCAGAAGTATAGCCAAAATTTAAAATAAGCGCTAGTATAAAAATTAGTGTTTTCATGGAAGAGTAATTTAAAATCATTTCTAGAAAATAAAATAACAGAGAAAGACTGTATCTAGCTTTCTCTGTTATTTGATGTTTAATTTCTTCCTATTTCTTTCTGATCAAAACCATCTCAATTGGTACTGAAAAGCCTTTTCTAAAGCTCTCATCTCTATAGCCTCCGCGTTCGAGTAAATGCCAACTTGCTTTATTTTCTTCGATCAATTCAAATTCTAATACTCCTAGTTTATCATTGTCATAGTCAAAGAATCTAAATCTTAAAGTACCTTTTTCTAAAACTTCTATCGTATTACTCTTGGCGTGACATTTAATCGAAGATGGTTCGTTATAATATGATTTATTGTTAAAATAATATTTACCAGCTAATCTATCAATAAAAACACCATCGACTTCTGTTTTCTTTTTTAAAATTTCAAATTTAAATTCTTTGTCATTTATTTTGGTTGACCAAATACCAAGGTACTTGTTTAATAAAGCTCTATCTGTTTTATAATAGGTTCCTTTTTTAACCTCCTCAATTTTAGTTCCTTTCTTAATCGTTACTTCTTGTGCGGTAACACAACTCAAGTTAAGAAGTAATGCTAGTATAAAAATTATTGTTTTCATGATTTTTTATTTTATTAGTTACAACCTACATCTACTGTTTGTCTTCCCTGTGCTTTTATTTTTTGCCAGTCGCTATAATCTGAATTGCCTTTCAATAAGCTCAACCCAGAATTTTCAAGTGCCTGTAACATAGCTATTTCATTTGCTGAAACAAAATCAATTCCATATAAATTTTCTAATAAATCAGACTGTGCACTATATCCAATTGAGAAAGAACTAAAATTATCACCAATAAGGTTATTTTGACTAAAAGTATTGAAAGCATTTACATCATCGATAATAATACTATAAGAAGTCCCATGACCTGTCACTACAGAAATAACAAATGTACCTGTGTTGTTAATATGACCATTATTATATAATAAATAAAGAGCTTCAATATCATCTGGAGAAAATATAGAATTACCGTTCGGTAATACATGACTATGAAGGTAACCATCTATTGTTCCACTCACATTAAAATTAATCTCATCTGTGTTAGGACTACCAGCTATAGGGTCATAAACTGAGCCATTATGGTTTATTAGAAAACCCGTTTCATAATCAAGACTAGTGTTTTCCTCAAGATCGAGTAATCTTCTTTTAAAAGCACGATCAGACTCGAGTTCGTTAATTTTATCACATGGATTTTCTTCTGGGTCTGGATTGTCTGGATTATGAGTTCCATTGTGTCCACCACCACCTCCGAAGTCCCATTCATTAGGTAGACCTCCACCTCCTCCAGTGGGGTACATATGTGCAATTGATACGTATGGCGATGGAGGTGAAGGAGATCCACCTGATGTTATGATCACTTCATCCAATTCTCCACACCAATTACAATTTGACATACCACACCAACAGTTTTTGGCAGTTTCATTTACTGAGTTTTTATTCTTATTGGGTTCATGATTTTTATGTACTGTATTATTATTTATATATTCAGCTACAAAAACGTTATCCTCTATCTCAAATGCCTTTATAATATTACCATTAATACTTGTTATCAACATTTCACCAGAAAAGCTAGTCTCGGTAGAATGTTCAAAAGGATTTAAGCCTACAACCACACTTTGTAATTCATTATTGATGTTGAGTAAAACTACTTTACTTTGTAAATTTTTATATTTAGTTTTAACATCAATAACGGCTAGTTCCTCATCGGTATTTGTTAGGTCTTCATAATTAATTTCGTCTGAAATTGAGGTGATGAAGTTTCCTTCTGGAGTTGAGTTTTTCTCATCTTGGCTTTGTCTTAAAAAGCTTTTAGCATCAGCTAAAGCTACTGTTTTAAGATAACCTTCTTTTATAATCAAATTATCATCTTTTTCACAACTGTAAATTAGGACTAAAAGTGAAAAAAGCAATATTAATTTTATTGGTATTGTTTTCATTCATATATATGTTAGTTATTATTTTTTAAAATTGACTTATAAGAATAATAACTAAGGAAAACCATATATAACCACTATGCATCTAGAGAACAGGTAGCCCTGCAATGTGTGTGTGTGTGTGTGTGTGTGTGTAAAATCACGTTATAGTTTTTATTAACACTACAATAATATAACTTTAAGACTTAAAACTATTACGGTTTGACCGTACTTTTGTTACGGGAAAACCGTAAATTTTAAAAATCCGAGCTTCAGCCGTATTCCACTTTTTAAAAAAAGACCTCTATTAATTAATTATTCACATTCAACAGACAGAATTTGAAACAAACCTAAAACTACTAAACTTGATGTCTTAGAACATTAAACTAGCAGTATCAAATTCAGAATAAAAAAAGTTAATTGTTAAGATGGGTAATAAATTTTTCGGCACAAAAAAAAACCCTGATCGATGGAGCAGGGCTTAAATTTATGAACTTTCTAAAGATTTATTTTTCAAACTTCTCTAGCGTCTTAGTAATGATGTCTACACAATCCATCAACTGCTCTTCATTGATCACTAATGGTGGTGCAAAACGAATGATGTTACCATGTGTAGGTTTTGCTAATAAACCATTTTCTTTTAAAGCAACACAGATGTCCCAAGCAGTAGAGCTGTCTTCAGAATCGTTAATGACGATCGCATTGAGTAAGCCTCTCCCTCTTACGAGATTCACGATGTTGTGATTTTCTATGAATTTATTCAATTCAGATCTAAAAAGATCACCAAGACGTCTTGCATTTTGAGCAAGCTTTTCATCTTTGATAACTTCTAAAGCTTCCATTGCCACAGCGGCAGCTACTGGATTTCCTCCAAAAGTAGAACCGTGTTGCCCTGGTTGAATCACGCTCATAATCTCATCATCCGCTAGGACTGCAGATACTGGATAAGCTCCTCCAGATAAGGCTTTACCTAAAATCAAAACATCAGGTCTAGAATAAGTGGCTTCTTGACGTTCACAATGTCCTTGACAGTCACATTTACCGCAAACAGCAAGTAAAGCTCCTGTTCTTGCAATTCCTGTTTGTATTTCATCTGCCATAAATAAAACATTGTGTTCATTACACAAGGATTTTACTTTTGGAATAAAATCATCTGATGGAGTAAAAACGCCTGCTTCACCTTGAATAGGCTCTATTAGAGCACCAGCGATATTTTTGTTTTCTTTAAGTACTTTCTCTAAGGCTTCCGCATCGTTATAAGGCACCTTGATAAAACCAGGTGTATAAGGACCAAAGTTTTTTCTCGCGCCTTCATCATTACTAAAAGAAATAATAGTTGTGGTTCTACCGTGAAAATTATTTTCAAAAACTACAATCTTAGCTTCAGTTTCTGCAATGCCTTTGCGTTCATAAGCCCATTTTCTACAAATTTTGATAGCAGTTTCCACAGCCTCAGCTCCACTATTCATTGGTAAAAGCTTATCAAACTTAAAATACTCTGTTGCATATTTTTCATATACCCCCAATACATCATTGTGAAATGCTCTTGAGGTTAAAGATATAGTTTGAGATTGCTTGTGCATGGCCTCTACAATCCTAGGATGGCAGTGACCTTGGTTAACAGCCGAATAGGCAGAAAGAAAATCGTAATATCTTTTATCTTCAACATCCCAAACAAATACACCTTCTCCTTTTTTTAGAACTGCAGGTAATGGATGATAATTATGAGCTCCGTACTTATCTTCAAGATCTATTGCTTGTTGTGAAGACTTAATGTCTTCAACCCTTAATTTATCTATTGTATTAGTTGTCATAACTTAAATTTTTATCGATTGTTACAAAAATAAGGATTTCACGGACCATTAAAAATTATTAACTGTTCGTTAGGTCAATTTAGTTTCAGTTTAAATAAAAAGATGAAACAAAGGCTAATTAATCTTAAATTTGAGTAAAACTTAAGGCATGTATCAAGATTCTAGACGGTACTCCAAAAAAATAGTAGGAAAGATTAACGAAACAATTTCAAAACAACTGAATTGGCAAAGTCGTTCACTTCAGTTTGTACTAAGTTTTTTGGTTGCCTTAGGACTGAGTTATTTAATCAAAGATTCAAGCTTTACCGAAGGACAAACTTCTGTTTTATTCATTTTATTATTTGCCATTGCTTTATGGGTTACCGAGGCCATTCCCCCTTTTGCAGTAGGGATTTTGATTATTGGCTACTTGGTGTTTACGATGAGTAATCTTGAGTCTGAAAATGTGAAGCAGTATGTTCAAACCTGGTCAGATTCGGTTATTTGGTTGTTTCTTGGTGGTTTTTTTATTGCAGAATCTATGAAAAAAACCGCTTTGGACCAATCCTTACTCAAAATTATTGTTCCTAAACTTGGGGAACAATCTAAAAATATTTTGCTTGGGTTAATGTTAATCACAGCGTTCTTATCCATGTTGATGAGTAACACTGCAACAACCGCCATGATGATAGCTAGTATTGCACCCATTACTTTAGGTCTTGGCAAAGATGCACCACTTAGCAAAGCTCTCCTAATTGGCATACCAACGGCAGCAGCAATTGGCGGAATGGGAACAATTATTGGTTCGGCACCCAATGCAATTGCAGTGGGTGCGTTAGACGGTATTGGTATTCGGATTAGCTTCTTCGAATGGATGCTTATTGGGGTTCCTGTTGCTCTAGTTTTAGTGTTTATTTTTTGGGTTGCTTTGCTCAAAAAATACCAGATTAAACGCAAATCCTTAGATTTAAGTTTTTTGCAAAACACCAAGTCGAAAACCAGTGCCGATATATCCAAGACGCAAATCCGCATAACGGTCATTATTATACTCACAAGTTTAGTTTTTTGGCTGACGTCACAATGGACAGGTATACCAGTAGCAGCAGTATCTGGTATACCCATAGTTGGGCTCACCATGTTTGGAATTCTTGACGCCGATGATATGCGCAAACTGCCATGGGATACATTGATGTTGGTTGCTGGTGGACTGGCTTTAGGTCTTGCCGTCCAGCAACAGGGTTTAACCGATTATTTTATTAGTTTTATCGATGTACAAAGCTTAAACTTTTATGTGTTGTCTTTTATTTTTGCACTATTAAGCGTTATTTTTTCAAACATCATGAGTAATACTGCAACAACAACTATAATGATTCCTCTGGCTATATCATTTGCTTTATTACTACCTGAACAATCCCCCAAAACTATCCCTTTAATCATCGCTCTAAGTGCATCTTGCGCCCTACTCTTACCTGTTTCAACGCCTCCAAACGCTATCGCTTATAGCACAGGACAACTGGAACAATCTGATTTTAGATTTGGTGGGATTTTAATAGGAATTTTAGGACCCATTTTAGTCTGTGTCTGGGTAATTTTACTGGAATCATTCTAAGAATTACTTCATTTCAAAAGAAATGTAATCGAATAAAGCCGTAATTCAAACAATACTTTATTTTTGCGCTATGGCAAGACGAAAAAATTCTAAAAAAACCTTCGAAAACGTAGAAGTCCTGGATGCTGGAAGCAAAGGGAAAGGCATTGGTAGAGCAGATGATGGTAGAGTCTTAATCATAGACCAAGTCGTCCCTGGAGATATTGTAGATGTTACCACTTACAAAAAGAGAAAATCATATTACCAGGCTAAACCTCATCAATTTGTAAAATTATCATCCAAAAGAACTGAGCCTGTCTGTCAACATTTTGGAGTTTGTGGTGGATGCAAGTGGCAAAATATGGCTTACGAACACCAGCTTTTCTATAAAGAAAAAGAAGTTTTAGAAAATATAAAACGAATTGGTAAAGTTGAAATAGCTAAAACTCACCCCATTTTAGGAAGTGAAAAAATTTATTTCTACAGAAATAAAATGGAATTCTCCTTTAGTAATAGCCGATGGCTAACTGAAAAAGAAATTTCAAGTGAAGTCGACATTACAGATAAAAATGCACTTGGATTTCATATTCCAGGGATGTGGGATAAGATCTTGAATCTTGAAAAATGTCACCTTCAAGGAGACCCTAGTAACGCCATTAGAAACAAAGTAAGAGATTTTGCTACTGAACATGATCTTGAATTTTTCAACCCGAGAGACAAAACAGGATTGCTTAGAACCCTAATGATAAGAACGAGTTCTACGGGTGAGTTCATGATTTTGATCCAATTTTTCAAAGAACAAAAAGAAAAGCGAAAACTTCTCCTAGACTATATTATTAAAGAATTTCCTGAAGTTAATTCCCTACTTTACGTTATCAACGAAAAAGGAAACGACACTATTTATGATCAAGAGATTTTTACCTATTACGGAGAAGATCATATTTTTGAAGAAATGGAGGGTTTGAAATTTAAAATTAATGCCAAATCCTTTTACCAAACCAATTCTGAGCAAGCTTATGAGCTTTACAAAATCGCCAGAAGTTTTGCGAACTTAACCGGTGAAGAACTGGTTTACGATTTGTATACAGGAACGGGAACCATAGCTCAATTTGTTGCCAAAAAAGCCAAACATGTTGTAGGTATAGAGGCTATACCTGAAGCTATTGAAGATGCAAAATCAAATGCAAAACTCAACGGTATTGAAAATACATCGTTTTTTGCTGGAGATATGAAAAAGTTATTCACTTCAGAATTTATTGCAGAGCATGGGCAACCCGATGTCATTATCACCGATCCACCACGTGAAGGAATGCATAAAGATGTGGTTCAGCAAATACTAAATGTAAAACCTAAACGTATTGTCTATGTAAGTTGCAATTCTGCCACTCAAGCTAGAGATTTAGAACTCATGGATGAATTTTATAAAGTGGATGAGAGCCAAGCAGTAGATATGTTTCCTCAAACCCATCATGTTGAAAATGTGGTTTGCTTAAGTTTAAAGGCATGAAGAAAGGTTTAGTTTATGGTATAATTTCAGCGTTTGTGGCCCTGAGCATATATTCGTGTGAACGAGATGATATTTGCCCAGAAGCTACTGTAACTACTCCAAAATTGGTCATTGAATTTTTTGACGCCAATAATCCTGGAAATTCCAGAAATGTGAATGACTTGCTGGTGAGAGAAATTGAAAAAGATACTGCTATACTATTTAACTCTACTTCAACCATAGCCATTCCTTTAAAAACAGATGCCATTGAAACTAAATATATTTTCAATATCAACTCTCAATCAGAATCTGGAGGCTTAATTGATACTTTAAATTTTTCTTATGCAACTGTTGAAACCTATTTGAACCGAGCTTGCGGCTTTAAGGCAGACTTTATTGATTTTAGGGCACGGAAAGAAAGTATAGAACTTGATGAAATGAATTGGATAAGAGATATCCAAGTAAGAGAAACTACAATAGATAATGAATCTGAAACTCACCTATACTTATTTTATTAGCAGTATTCTACTGTGCTTTAGTGTGCAATCTTTTGCACAAGAAAACTCAAACGAGGAATACGAACAAGTTAGCGATTCTATATTTTATAAAGAAAAGTATGGACTCAACATTGGTTTGGATTTGAGTAGGATTGGTCAAAGTTTTTGGGACACAGACTATCAAGGCCTAGAAATTTCTGCAGATTATAGGTATAATGAAAACCTCTATATAGCAGGAGAATTAGGCAATGAGACCTCTACCTTTAACGAAGAAAACATTATAAGCGAAACCGATGGTAGTTATATTAAGTTAGGGGTTAATTATAATGTGTATGATAACTGGATTGGGATGCAAAACCTCATATACGTTGGGATTCGCTATGGCTTTGCTAGTTATTCTCAAAATCTACAGAGCTATAGAATTTACACAACAGATGATTATTTCCCTTCAGATATAAGGGATGTAGATGTGTCTTTCAGCAATCTCACGGCTAGCTGGATCGAACTTCAAGCGGGCTTAAGAGTTAATGTTTTTGATAATTTTTACTTAGGTGCTCACATTCAACTGAAGAATATGGTATCGGTTTCAGAGATCAATAATTTTGATAATTTATATGTACCTGGATTCCGGAGGACCTTCGATAATTCTAGTATTGGTGCTGGTTGGGGATATTCCATCAGCTATCTTATCCCCATATATTCTAAGACCAAAACTCAGGCTGTCGATAATTAATTCTATTGCTTAGCTGCTTTTTTAGAACCTTCATAGATTTGATAATTCAGAAGTCTTGATTCCAATTTGGCGTTGTAAAGTTTGATCTTGCGAGAAGGTCTCAAGCCAACATGCTTAATTGCTTCTAGATCTGCCACGATAAACCAAGCAGAAGTTCCCGGATAACTCCGTTTTAAGGTATCCCCTACTTTAGCATAGAAATCTGGTATATCCACATCCAATCTTACTCCGTAAGGTGGATTGAAAACCATATGTAAATGACGGTCCGAGGTTTTTACAGATTCAAAGAAGTCTTGACGTTTTACTGTAATAAATTCAGATAAATTTGCATTATCAACATTTTGAGTTGCTTTTTCTACCGCAGAAGGCGCTTTGTCGTAGCCTTTGATTTCAAAATTAAATGACCTTACTTTCTTCAACGAGGAATCTTTTATGATTTCGAAAAGCGATTCGTCAAAGTCTTCCCATTTCTGAAAAGCAAAATGCTCCCGGTTGATGTTAGGGGGAATATCACAGGCTATCATTGCCGCTTCTATGAGAATAGTTCCACTACCACACATGGGATCCAAAAAATCGCATTGTCCAGTCCAGCCAGATTTCAAAAGTAAACCTGCGGCCAACACCTCGTTTATTGGTGCTATATTAGTAGCGGTTTTGTATCCTCTTTTAAAAAGGGGGTCACCAGAAGAATTCAAGCTAATTTCACAGTTTTCTCTATCGATATGAACACTTACTTGGCAGTCTGGTCTGTCAGTATCAATATTAGGTCTGGACTGAAACTTATCTCGAAATCTGTCTACAATCGCATCCTTGGTCCTAAAGACGACGTATCTAGAATGGGTGAAGATTTCTGAATTTACTGTAGATTCTACCGCAAAGGTTCCATCTTTATCAATTATATTTTCCCAAGGATAGGCATTGAGTTTGTTATAAAAATCTTCTTCATTTGAAATTTTGAAACTAAAAATAGGCTTCAAAATACTTATGGCAGTTCTTAGAGACAAATTGGCCTTGTACATAAAGCCAATATCTCCTACAAAAGAGACGTGCCTCACTCCTTTCTTAATATCCATTGCACCAAGTTCCCGTAACTCTTTTGCAAGTTCATCTTCAAACTCATAGAGACACTTGGCAATCATTTTGAAATTAATTTCCATAAAGAAGGTATTTTTAAGTGCAAAAATACATTAATTTTGTTGCCTTGTTTTAAAATCCAATAGCAAGCTTATAATTAATTGAGCATCTCATATTTTAGTAGTTTTTATGAATTTACTGTTACCCATTCTTGCTGTACTTATTGGCTTTGGAATTTCGTACTTCCTTTACGAGAAATTCGTCATCATAAATTTACTATTAGCCTTTAGTGGTTCCTTTTTGCTATCGGTTACAGTCTTAGAATTTCTACCTGGAATTTATAATTCTGACGTGGATTCTATTGGGGTCTTCATTTTAGGAGGGATTTTACTTCAAATTATGTTGGAATACATGTCGGGAGGTGCAGAACACGGCCACCTTCATATTTCTAAAGAAAACACAAGTTTCCCTTGGGTGCTATTCATAAGTCTATGTATTCATGCATTTTTAGAAGGGGTTCCAATCCATGGAAATGACCACTTACTCTATGCAGTGATTATCCACAAAGTCCCTATCGCCATTATTATCGCGTCCTTCTTATTTAATACAAGTTTGTCTAAGGCCAAAGTGATTTTCTTTCTATTGATTTTTGGAATCATGACACCTTTCGGCAGCTTCGTTCAAGCAAACACAACTCTTTTCGATGATATTGGTGTTTACTTGAATGCCATTGTTATTGGTATTTTCCTTCATGTCTCCACAACTATTTTATTTGAGTCTTCCAGAGATCACAAATTCAATATTTATAAATTTGGAATCATAGTATTAGGAATTGTTTTAGCCTTGGTCCTTTAAATAAGACTACCAATTTGAGTGCGAAATTTGTTGATTATTCTTAATTTAGCACTTTTAAAAATCTTAGCAAACAAAATGTTATGAGTAAATACGATATTATAGTTTTAGGGAGTGGACCAGGTGGCTATGTAGCCGCTATTCGTGCCTCGCAACTCGGTTTGAAAACAGCTGTCATAGAAAAAGAAAGTTTAGGAGGTGTTTGTTTAAACTGGGGATGTATTCCTACCAAAGCTTTATTAAAAAGTGCACAGGTTTTTCAATATTTAAATCATGCTGAAGACTACGGTCTAAGAGCCGATAATCCAGATAAAGATTTTACAGCTGTTGTAAAGCGCAGTAGAAACATTGCTGAAGGAATGAGTAAAGGCGTTGAGTTCTTGATGAAGAAGAACAAAATTGACGTCATCATGGGACATGGAACCTTAAAAAAGGGGAAGAAAATTTCTGTAAAGGACGATAAAGGTAAAACAACTGATTACGAAGCAGATCACATTATAATTGCAACCGGCGCTCACTCTAGAGAACTTCCTAGTTTACCACAAGACGGTAAAAAAGTAATTGGTTATAGAAAAGCAATGACTCTAGAAAAGCAACCAGAATCTATGATTGTTGTGGGGTCTGGTGCTATTGGATCTGAATTTGCAAGTTTTTACAGTGATATGGGTACTAAAGTTACTTTAGTAGAATTCCAATCCAATATTGTGCCTCTTGAAGATGAAGAAGTGTCTAAACAATTTGAACGTATTTACAAGAAGAAAGGCATTAAAGTAATGACCAATTCTTCTGTAGAAAGCGTTGATACTTCGGGTAAAAAAGTAAAAGCCACCGTTAAAACCAAAAAAGGAGAAGAAATTATTGAGGCAGACGTTGTCCTTTCTGCTGTAGGGATCAAAACCCATATCGAAAATATCGGTTTGGAGGCTGTGGGAATTAAAACTGATAAGGATAAAATTACTGTGAACGATTTTTACCAAACTAATGTTCCTGGATATTATGCTATTGGAGATGTTACGCCTGGACCAGCTTTAGCTCACGTTGCTTCTGCTGAAGGTATTCTTTGTGTAGAAAAAATTGCGGGAGAAAAAGTAGAAGCTCTAGATTATGGTAATATTCCTGGGTGTACCTATTCAAATCCAGAAATTGCTAGTGTTGGTATGACCGAAAAGCAAGCCAAAGAAGCTGGATACGAGATTAAAGTCGGAAAATTCCCATTTTCTGCTTCTGGTAAAGCAAGTGCTTCTGGAGCGAAAGATGGTTTTGTAAAAGTTATTTTTGATGCTAAATATGGTGAATGGCTAGGTTGCCACATGATAGGTGCTGGCGTTACCGATATGATTGCTGAAGCTGTTTTAGGAAGAAAACTTGAAACCACAGGCCATGAGGTTTTAAAAACTGTACATCCACACCCTACTATGAGTGAGGCTGTAATGGAAGCTACTGCAGATGCGTATGGTGAAGTTATCCACCTCTAGTGATAAAGATTTAATTACATTTAAGGCTTCTGAAACTAAAGTTTCAGAAGCCTTTCTTTTTATAAAAACCCATGAGGAAAAAAATCTCCAGTCTTAGTAATCCGTTTATTAAAAATCTGCTACTTCTTCAGAAGAAATCAAAGCTGAGAAAAAGTCAAGAGGAATTTGTGATAGAGGGCCTTCAAGAAATAAGTTATGCGCAAAAAGCGGCTTATGAGTTTTCTAGAGTTTTAGTGTGTCTAGACTTATTTGACAATGCTTTAGACCTAGGAAAATTTGACTGTGAAATTACCGAAATCTCTCTGGAGGTTTTTGAAAAACTAGCCTATAGATCTTCGACGGGTGGACTAATAGCCATTGCAAAACCAAAGGAATTAAGGATAGAAAATTTGAGGCTATCTAACAAAACACCCCTTATATTAATTGCAGAAGCTCCAGAAAAGCCAGGAAATATTGGCGCTTTACTTAGAACTGCTGATGCAGCAAAACTAGACGCTGTTATCATTGCCAACCCCAAAACAGATCTTTACAATCCTAATATCATCCGCTCTAGTGTAGGGACAGTCTTTACCAACACAATTGGAACGGGAACAACTTCAGAAATTATTGATTTTTTAAAAAACAATAACATTAAGATTTATGCGGCGGCCTTACAAGATTCTTCATCTTATCTTGCAGAAGATTTTAAGGAAGCCTCGGCGATAGTTGTAGGAACAGAACATCAAGGTTTATCTGAAGAGTGGAGAATAAACGCCCACAAAATTATAAGTATTCCTATGGAAGGCCAAGTGGATTCTTTAAACGTATCGGTCTCTGCTGCTATCTTGATTTTTGAAGCCAAAAGACAACGCCAACTTTCTTAATTTTTTAAATGAGCTCAAAACTTTCCACCACTATGAATTTAAAAATGTTTTTATATCTATTCGCAATAAGTCTTAGCTTGCCTTCTTTTGGTCAAGATGTACCTCAAGACTATTTTAAGTCGCCTTTAGATATTCCTTTATTGCTTTCGGGGACGTTCGGAGAGTTGCGGTCTAATCATTTCCACGCGGGAATGGATATTAAAACGAAAGGAACGACTGGACTTTCTGTTCATGCTTCGGCGGAGGGCTATGTCGGAAGAATAAAGATTCAACATGGTGGTTATGGAAAAGCCTTATATATATATCACCCCAACGGCTATCAAAGCGTATATGCCCACTTGGACAACTTTTCACCAGAAATTGAAAAACTGGTCAAAGAACAACAGTATCAAAAAGAGTCTTATGAAATTGAACTTTTTCCAGAGGAATCTGACCTAAAAGTTTCTCAGGGTCAAACTATTGCTTTTAGTGGTAATTCTGGATCTAGCGGAGGCCCGCATTTACACTTTGAAATTAGAGATTATCAATCTAAACCGATGAATCCATTTTTATTTGGCTTCGAAGAGATCGAGGATTCTCAGAAACCAAATGTTTTTGCCTTACATAGCTATGCAATAGGAAAAGACTCTCATGTCAATGGAAGTTCTGGCAGGAAACAACTCAAATTGATACAAAAAAACAATGGTGATTTCATGACCGAAACAATCAAGGTCCATGGAGATATTGGTTTTGGTATTGAAGTTACAGACAGACTTGACTTAAGTTATAATAAAAATGGAGTGTATTCTATTAAAACCAAACTGAATGGAAGACCTATTTTTGAAAATACATTTGATAAATTTTCATTTTATGAGACCCGATACATTAATCGACTAATAGATTTTGAATTTTATAAAACCGAAAAACGTAAAATTCACAAACTTTTTGTGGAACCCAATAACCCATTAAGCGTATATACCGATGCTTATAACCGAGGAGTAGTAAATGTTTTTAAAGATAGCCTTAACCAGCAATTTGAAATTGAAGTTTCAGATTATAAAGGTAATACCCAATCCATTACTATTCCTATAGAAAGTGACTACAGAGAAGGTATAGAACCCAACACACAAAAAGAAACTGAATATTTGGCCAAATCTGATGCTGCTAGTGTTTTTGAAGAAGGTAAAATTGATATCTATATTCCTAAAAATGCCCTCTATGAAGACACCTATTTAGATATTAAAATAGAAGGCTTAACTGTAGATTTACATACCTATACCACTCCACTGCACAAGTCGGTCACTATTGGTTTTGATGTAAGTCAATATTCTCCAGAGGATCAAACCAAGCTATATATCGCTCAAGTTAATCCCTGGGGTGGTCAATATTATGTGAGTACTTACAAAAAGAAAGATAGGCTTACCACTAGGACCAATCAATTTGGCAGCTATGCTTTGTTTGAAGACTCCACGCCTCCTAGCATAAAGCCTAAAAATTTTAAGGATAAGCAATGGGTATCGAATTTTAGATATTTAGAATTGGAAATCACCGATGAGGAAACTGGAATAGATAGTTATAGAGCGACCGTAAATGGTAAATTTATTTTGATGGAATACGATTATAAGACCAATACTTTAATTTATGATTTTAACGATGATAAAATTTCTGATACTAAAAATGAATTAAAAGTCGTTGTTACTGATAAAGTTGGGAATACTTCTATATTTGAAGCAGAATTCTCCAGAAAAAACTAATACTCTATATCTTGAACTATTTTTACGCATTCCTTTTTGTTTTAGTGACTTCCTCTGTCTTTTCCCAAACAGCCACCGTGCAAGGAATTATTTTCGATGAAAGTAGAACTCCTATTGCTTTTGCGAATGTGAGTACTTCACAAAGCGGGACAGTGAGTAATTCCAATGGATTTTATCAACTAAAAATCGCTGCTGAACAAACTTTAGAATTGAAAATATCCTACGTAGGGTTTAAGCCGATTACCGTAAAACTCAATTTGAAAAATAATCAGGTCGAAGAACTTAACTTTATCCTTAAAACCAGTATTGAACAAATTGGAGAGGTTATTCTCCAAAATGATGGAAGAACAAGAATCGAAGGGATTACCACATTGGATCCAGAAACCATCAGAAAAATTCCAGGGGCCAATGCCGGTGTCGAAAATTTGCTGAAAACCTTACCTGGGGTCAATTCCAACAACGAATTAAGCACTCAGTATTCTGTAAGAGGAGGGAATTTTGATGAAAATTTAGTGTATGTCAATGATATTGAAATCTATAGACCTTTTTTAATAAGAAGCGGTCAACAAGAAGGATTGAGTTTTGTGAATACCGATTTGGTTCGAAATGTTGAGTTTTCAGCTGGCGGATTTAAAGCTAGGTACGGAGATAAGATGTCTTCGGTTTTGGATATCGAGTACAGAAGGCCTGTCAATTTTGGAGGTAGTTTTGAAGCGAGTTTTCTTGGAGGAAGCGCCTCTGTAGAAGGTGTTTCTAAAAACAAGAAACTTTCTGCCATAGTTGGGATGCGCTATCGAGACAATTCTTTATTCGTAAATGCAAATGAAACTGAAGCCAATTTTAAGCCCAGATTTGCAGACGTCCAAACCTTCTTAACTTATCAATTCAATCCCAAATTTGAAGTCAGTTTTTTAGGAAATATAGCTGTAAACTCTTACAGTTATGAGCCATTTACCAGACAGACTAATTTTGGAACTATAGACGATCCTCAAGCTTTATTGATTTTTTATGAAGGTGAAGAAGAAAGCCTTTACGAAACCTATCTTGGAGCGTTTAAAGCGACCTATAAACCCAACGATAGCTATACAGGAAAGTTCATTGCTTCAGCTTACCATACTAAAGAACAAGAGTATTTTGATATTTTAGCAAATTACAGATTAGGAAGTGTGAGTACAGATTTTGGGGATAGTAATTTAGGTGAAGTTGAGTTTACTGAAGGAGCAGGTTCTCAATTCACTCACGCAAGAAATAATCTAGATGCTTTAATCTTTAATCTTCAACATTTAGCTAGTCATCAAATTGATGACCACCTGATCGAATATGGGGCTAGATATTCCCATGAAGACATTAGAGACCGTTTACAAGAGTATGAAGTCATTGACTCTGCTGGATTTAGTGTTCGTCCTCCACTACCTGATTTTGCAAACGATCAGCCCTACAATCCCTTTGAGGCTCCTCTTGAAGCATTCCAAAGCATAAGAGCAATTAACTTTACAAAAATCGACAGAATTACAGCCTTTTTACAATGGAGTTATAGAACTCGCCTAGGGAATTCTAAAGTATGGATGAATGCTGGAATAAGAAGCCAAGCTTGGAGAGTTTCAGGAGAAAGGATTCAATCCAACACCCAGCAAGTGGTGAGCCCGAGAGGTCAAATTTCCATAAAACCAGATTGGGATAAAGACATGGTTTTCCGTCTTTCTGGAGGTTTTTATCATCAACCACCATTCTATAGGGAATTACGAGATTCTACCGGAACAGTCATTCCCGATGTAAAAGCTCAGGAGTCTATCCATATCGTCGCTGGAAACGATTATAGTTTTAAACTTTGGGATAGACCTTTCAAACTGGTGACTGAAGGCTATTATAAAAAACTCAATAATATAAATCCTTATACAATCGAAAACGTAAGATTACGTTACCGAGCACGAAATGATGCCGAAGCTTATGCTTACGGATTAGATATGCGCCTCAATGGAGAATTTGTTCCTGGAACAGAAAGCTGGTTTAGTTTTGGTTATTTAAAAACTGAAGAACGCCAAGATGATCGGGAATATATCGCTCGACCTACAGACCAACGTCTCAAATTTGCAGCCTTGTTCCAAGATTATGTACCTAATATTCCAAAATTGAAATTATACCTCAACTTGGTCTATAATACTGGACTTCCAGGAGGATCGCCTCAGTTTGAAGACCCTTACGATTACCAGAGTAGATTACCCGATTATCAACGACTAGATGTTGGATTCTTTTATGCCTTAAAGGAGGCTAACGACACTTTTAAAGAAAACCACTGGCTGAATATATTTGAAAGCTTGGATGTTGGTTTTGAAATTTTTAATATGTTCGACAGGTTGAATTCTATCACCAATACTTTTGTAAGAGATTCCTCCTCAAGAAATCAATTTGCAATTCCAAACTTTTTGAGTCCTCGGGTCTTTAACTTAAAACTATCCGCTAGCTTTTGAAGTTGATAAGCTTTTCAAAGTTGAGACCACGTAGTCCAGTTCTTCTTTGGTCGTGTATTTAGAGAAAGAGAATCTTAATCCCGGATACTCTAAATTCTCACCGTACACCTCATTTAAAACAAAAGAGCCAAGTTGAGCTCCACTTTGGCATGCACTTCCTTTGGAACAGGCAATACCTTTAAGGTCTAATTGGAAAAGCATCATATCAGATTCCGCCTGTGAGAGCGGAATACTCACATTTACTAAGGTGTAGGTACTTTTATCCAAATCGCCAGAATATCCATTAAATCTTACATTAGGAATAGCTTCGCTTAGAGTTGATATAAAATAACTTTTTAAAGATTTGATATAAGTTGCTTCCTTCTCAAGGTTGGCATATGCAAGTTCCATCGCTTTTTGTAAACCAACGATGTTATGGATACTTTCGGTGCCTGCTCTTAACTCACGTTCTTGAGAACCTCCGTGTATTAGTGGTTTAAGTTGAGCTCTGTTTTTTACATACATAAATCCAGCTCCTTTAGGGCCGTGAAATTTATGAGCACTTACCGCAATAAAATCCACAGGAAGTTGCGATAAATTCATTTCATAGTGACCAACAGATTGTACGGTATCGCTATGGAAATACGCCGCATAGGTTTGGCATAATTCGCCAACTGCCTTGAGATCTAATATATTTCCAATCTCATTATTGATATGCATTAAGGACACTAGGGTTTTTGAGTCTACATCTGATTTTAATAAAGTTTCCAAGTGAGAAAGGTCTACAGAACCATGCTCATCAAGATTTACAAAATCCAATTTTATTCTGTTCTCAAGGTCTAAAAATTCCACACAATTTAAGACCGCATGGTGTTCAATTTTGGAAGAAATAATACGAGTGACTCCTAGATCTCTAACTGCACAATTGATAGCTGTATTGTCGGCTTCGGTTCCTCCAGATGTAAACACAATACTAGAGGAAGGGACATGAAGTAAAGCAGAAATTGACTTTCTAGCGTTTTCTAAAGCTGCTTTAGCTTTTCTTCCAAAGGCATGCGTCGATGAAGGATTTCCGAAGTTGGTTTGCATGCTTTCATGCATAACAGAAATCACCTCTTTATCTAGTTGAGTAGTTGCAGCATTGTCCAAATAAACTGTATCCATTCTATTCCCTTTATTATATCACAAAAGTAAATCAAATATATATGGAATCGCTCAAGTGTTTTATATTTGAATTCATTTTAAGACTATGCAAAGACTATTTTTATTATCAATTCTAAGTTTATTAATTTTCTCTTGCGATGATGGAGATATCATCGTCAGCGATTTCAATTTTGATCAAAACTCAGCACTCAATTTATGTGAATTTGAAGGTGATAGAAAAGTCTTGCATATCATTACTGAATCCAATGAAGCTATTTCCCTAACTTTTGATAAAAACATTTTAGAAAATGTTGAAAATGTTATAAACCCTGGAACTTTCTCAGTCACCATCAATAGTTCTAATCGCATCAATTATAGACGATTAAATGGCCGTGTTGAAAGTAGCAATTACTTCTGCCAAGAGATTCCTCCCAGTGAACCTACAGTTATTGAAGAATTTACCAGTACCACAGGTGGAAACGTGGAGTTTACCATTACAAGAGCATCAGATTCAGGAGTAGATACCGATGGTGACGGGATAGACGATATAGATGAACAAGGTCCAGATAATAATATCTTCAATTACGATACGGACGGGGATGGTATACCCAATTTCTTGGATATAGATGACGATAATGATAATGTACTCACTAACGTGGAAATTGAAATTGATATAGATTTTGGAATTGAGCTAGATACCGATGGCGATGGTATTCCAGATTACCTCGACCCCGATGATGACGGCGATGGAGTAATTACTAGGTATGAAGACTTAAATGCTTTTGAAGAAGGCACTCCAGAGGAACCTGTTTTAAACCCAGTAAACGATGACACCAATGATAACGGTATTCCCAATTATTTAGACGAAACAGTTTCTGAAAGTTTGATTATTGAAGCTTTTAGGGAAAATAGAGTTTCAAGACAATTTAATATTACGGTCGTTTTTAATGATATTACTTTAGAAAACACAACTACCGAAAGGACTATTCGTTTAAGTTCCCAAGGCTTTGGAGTTTTTACTTTTAGAACGGATGATGAAATCTTAGAATTCAGATAAGCCTTAGGTCTTGCAAATTTGAGTCAGCATACCGTTAAAAATAAAAAAATGAAATGGTAGCATAGAATACCAGTATAACCTTCCAATAAGTCCTTTAGGTCTAAACGTAGCATTTTGATGAACTACATTCTCCTCATCTATATAGAACTCTAACCAAGCTTCACCAGGAACCCTCATTTCTGCAAAAAGCAAAAGTCGTCGCTCTTCTTTATCGGCCATCAAAACTCTCCAAAAGTCCAAAGAATCTCCAGGATTTATTTTATCTGGATTAGTTCTTCCTCTACGTAGCCCTACACCACCTGCTAGTTTGTCAAAATATCCTCGAATTTTCCAAAGTGTGTTCGCGTAATACCAACCATTTTTTCCCCCAATAGCCCAGATTTTTTCTAGAGCTTTTTCAGGATCATCTGCTTTCATCTGTTGATGATCGTGTAAACATCCAAACTTAGGAACTTTGATATATTTGTTCAAATCCTTTTGAGAATATCTACTACTTACTTTTGAATCTCTCCAGCTAGAAATAACTTGATTCTGTTCTATTTTTACAAAAGCCATTTCTATGGCTTCTTCGTAAGTGTGAGGTTTTATACCTAAAATATCTTGCAATCTGTGATCTTTTGCAATCACATTTACTCGCATGCTATCGACAAGATTAGAAGCTAATTTATAGGAAGTTGACGTTACAAAGTATAACCAATAGGATGATAGTTTTGGGGTCATAACGGGAACATTAACGATGGTAAGACTTAATTCTCTCACCTTTGCATAATTTTTCATCATATCCTTATAAGACAAGACGTCTGGACCACCAATATCGAAAGAATCATCATAAGTCTCTTCCTTTCCTATCACACCAATCAGAAATTGCAAAACATCCCTTATCCCAATGGGTTGGCATTTTGTATTTACCCATTTAGGAGTAATCATTAAAGGTAATTTCTCACATAAATCTCTTATAATTTCAAACGAAGCACTCCCCGATCCCACTATTATTCCTGCTCTTATTACCGTAAGGTGATAATCGCCTTTATAAAGAATACTTTCTACATTTTTGCGGGATTCCAGATGTTTTGAAAGGTTATCTTCATTCACAATTCCACTTAGAAAGATCACCTGCTTGACTTGGGTTTCTTTCATGTAGGTGTTAAAATGATTGGCCGTGATTTGTTCTTTTTCAGAAAAATCTGATGTTGAACTGGACATAGAATGAACTAGATAATAGGCCACATCAATATCTTTTGGAATAAGATTAGGCTTCACTTCATCTAGCAAATCCAACTCTATGATGTCAATCCTTTCTTTGGTTTCTTTATCGACGGAGAGTCGGTCGGCACTTCTTACAGCACAAACCACCTGGTGACCTTGGTCAAGCAATAAAGGCAAAACTCTCATCCCTATGTAACCGTTAGCCCCTGTGAGAAGTATTTTCATGTATTAATAGTTTTCAAAATCACTCGAAAAGTTGTCAGCCTTATATTTCAAGATTTTCTTTAAAAAATCATGATTACGCTTTTCCTTAGCTTCTACCTTAATAAAATAATTGTCTTTATAAATGGAATACACTTTGGATTGTCCTTTATACAGCTTCAACTTATAATAAGGAATCACTAGAGCATAGGTTTCGAGTAAGGATCTGAAGGTAACAATAATCCCTTTAGGTCTCATTTCTACTCCACAGATATTCATATTATTGTCTAAGACAAGCAAGTTATGGATCTGTATACTAGTGGAGTGAATGTGGAGTTTACCAGACCCAATGCCATTCATTTTTATTCTATCCAAAAAGGTAAAAGGTTGGCCTACTTCAGTGTTGATTTGTTGTTTAATTTTAGGCCTATTGTAGGAAACATTTAAAAGCATTTTTATTTTTAAATATACTGAATTCGATGCTTACATCTTGAAATGACCTCTAATTTTTAGATTATATTTGCAACTGAAACACCTTATTCATGACTCTAGAAGCGCAACTTTCTAAATATATTACCAAATACATCCAAGACAACCACGACATCGATGTCCAATCATTTGAATTTCAACTCACTAGAAAGGAATTTAAAGGTGATTTGACCTTGGTCGTTTTCCCTTTATTAAAACATATTAAAACCAATCCTGTTCAACTCGGTGAACAAATTGGAGACTACCTATCAAAAAACTCGAGTTTGGTGTCTGAATTTAATGTTGTTAAGGGGTTTTTGAATTTATCCTTAACTGAATCTTACTTTGCAGATCTTGTGAATACAATGAGTCAGGATGAAAATTTTGGATTCAGAAAAGTCACGCCTACTAGTCAAAAAGTAATGGTCGAGTATTCTTCGCCGAACACCAACAAGCCTTTACATCTCGGACACATCCGAAATAACTTACTAGGCTTTTCAGTCGCTGAAATTCAAAAAGCTGCTGGTAAACACGTCTATAAAACACAAATTATCAACGATCGTGGTATCCACATCTGTAAAAGTATGCTGGCTTGGCAAAAATACGGTGATGGTGAAACCCCAGAATCTTCTGGCGTTAAAGGCGATCACTTGGTCGGAAGATATTATGTTGAATTTGATAAGGCCTATAAATCTGAAATCAAAAATTTACTAAAAGAGGGAAAAACAGAAGAAGAAGCTAAAAAACAAGCTCCTATTTTACTCGAAGCCCAAAATATGCTTAAACTTTGGGAAGCAGGAGATCCTGAAGTTGTAAAACTTTGGAAAACCATGAACCAATGGGTGTATGATGGGTTCGAAACTACTTATGCAAACCTAGGAGTCGATTTTGATAAAAATTATTACGAAAGCGATACTTATCTTTTAGGTAAGGATCATATAAAAAGTGGCTTAGAAACTGGTGTTTTCTTTACCAAAGACGATGGCAGTGTTTGGATTGATCTATCGGATGATGGCTTAGATGAAAAGATAGTTCTTAGATCTGATGGTACCGCCGTTTATATGACTCAGGATATTGGTACAGCGATACAACGTGTGACCGATTACGATATTGACGAAATGATATACACGGTAGGAAATGAGCAGGATTACCATTTCAAAGTACTCTTTCTGATTTTAAAAAAGCTTGGTTTCGAGTGGGCAGAACACCTTTATCATTTGAGTTATGGGATGGTCGATTTACCAAGCGGAAAAATGAAAAGCCGTGAAGGTAAGGTGGTAGATGCAGATGACTTGATTGAAGAAATGACCTCAACTGCCAAATCTATTTCTCAGGAGTTAGGAAAACTTGAAGGCTACGATGACGATGAAAAAAACAAGTTGTATAAGATGATTGGTTTAGGTGCTTTAAAATATTATATTCTTAAAGTAGATCCAAAAAAGAGAATCTTATTTGACCCTAAAGAGTCGGTAGACTTTCAAGGAAATACAGGACCGTTTATTCAGTACACTTACGCCAGAATTCAATCGATCTTAAGAAAGGGAAAAAAAGACTCGAAAGACTTGAATCTTTCTACTTACGAATTCAATAGCAAAGAGAAAGCTTTAATCAAAATTTTAAACCAGTTTCCTGAACTTGTACAGCAAGCTGCAGATCAATATAGTCCTGCGCTTATCGCCAATTACGTGTACGATCTCGTTAAAGAATTCAATTCTTTTTATCAGAATGTATCCATTCTTGGAGCAGACGAGGAATACCAAATTGAATTTAGAGTAGAGCTGGCTCGATTGGTGGGAGAAGTCATCCAGAAAAGTTTTAAGGTTCTTGGAATCGAGGTACCAAACCAGATGTAAAGCAAGTTTGTTTTATAAGCTGATATATTAAGCTACCTCCTAGCAGCTTAAGTTGTCGTTCTGAGCTGAATTGAATGAGCAGACAAGTGTATTTCAGAATATAAAACATCGATGTCCATCCAATTAAAAATTAAGAAACCCCCAATCCAAAATTTCTGAAGACAGAGGTTTCTTAGTGTTAGAAAAACACCTTAAGACAGTTTCTTTTTCTTTACAAAGGAATATTCCCATGTTTTCGTTTAGGTCTTGGCACGTCTTTATGTTCTAACATGGCAAAAGCTTTTAATAACTTCCTACGGGTATCTCTTGGCATAATCACCTCATCTATAAACCCACGCTGAGCAGCCTTAAACGGATTTGCAAAGGTTTCTGCATATTCAGCTTCCTTTTCAGATAATTTCAATTCTGGATCTTCAGCATCCTGTATTTCTTTTCTAAAAATAATTTCACTGGCCCCTTTTGCACCCATCACTGCAATTTCTGCTGTTGGCCAAGCAAAATTGAGATCGGCTCCAATATGCTTAGAGTTCATCACATCATAAGCACCGCCATAAGCTTTCCTAGTAATAACAGTGACTCTTGGAACTGTAGCTTCGCTTAAGGCATAAAGCAACTTGGCACCATGAAGTATAATACCATTCCATTCCTGGTCAGTTCCTGGCAAAAAACCTGGTACATCTACAAGAACTAATAGAGGGATGTTGAAGGCATCACAAAACCTAACGAACCTCGCTGCTTTTTTAGAAGCATCAACATCTAAAACCCCTGCTAAACTCATTGGCTGATTAGCCACAATACCTACACTTCTTCCGCCCAGTCTTGAAAATCCAACTAAAATATTTTCTGCGTAATTTTTATGCACTTCAAAAAATGAGTCCGTATCGATAATTCCTTTAATGACATCATGCATATCATAAGGTTTATTTGGACTATCGGGAATTAAACTATCTAATTCCTCACGAATCTCATCTTCAAGTGTAACTATTACCTTTTCGGCAGTTTCCGTATTATTTTGCGGAATGTAACTCAATAACTTTTTGATGTGTTCCAAACATTCTACATCATTAATAGATGTAAAATGAGTCACCCCAGATTTAGTAGAATGCGTGCTAGCCCCACCAAGTTCTTCGGAAGTAACTTCTTCATTGGTCACTGTTTTTACAACATTGGGGCCTGTTACAAACATATAGCTTGTATTTTCTACCATAAGCGTAAAATCGGTCATAGCTGGAGAGTAGACGGCGCCTCCTGCACATGGTCCCATTATAGCAGAAATCTGAGGGATGACACCCGAAGCCTGAACATTTCTATAGAAAATATCGGCATATCCACCAAGTGAACGGACTCCTTCTTGAATTCTAGCACCTCCAGAGTCATTTAAGCCAATGATGGGCGCTCCAACTTTTAGCGCGTGGTCCATCAATTTACAGATTTTCTCAGCGTGGGTTTCTGATAATGCTCCGCCAAAGACAGTAAAATCTTGTGCATAAACATACACGAGCTTGTCATTAACAGTTCCATAACCCGTCACTACTCCATCTCCATAATAAATTTGTTTTTGCATATCAAAATCAGTCGTCCTGTGAGTCACTAGAGCTCCAATTTCTTCAAAAGAACCTTCGTCCAAAAGATAATCGACCCGCTCTCGAGCAGTTAATTTCTTTTTGGCATGTTGTTTTTCTATACGCTTTAAACCTCCACCAAGCTTGGCTTGCTCGAGTTTATCCTGAAGTATTTTTATGTTTTTATTCATTGGTTTTAGTTTCTGATGTGACTTCCGGTAATCTTAGTTTTTTTTGATCGGCTTGATACTGTTTCATAGCCATTAAAGCAGCTAAATAGGCTTCTTCTTTCACCTCTTCTTCAAGGACTTCTGGAGTATAATAATTCTTAACGAAATGAGTATCAAAATTCCCAGAACGGAAAGCTTCATGATTAAAAACAAATTTTCCGAATGGTAAAGTCGTAGCAACTCCTCTTACTTCATAGAGATTTATAGCCTCGAGCATCAGCTGTAAAGCTTCTTCCCTATCTTTCCCGTAGGTGACTAATTTTGACAACATAGGGTCGTAATAAATAGGTATTTCCATTCCTTCTTCAAAACCATCATCCACTCGTATGCCTGGTCCTGATGGTTTTCTATAACGTTCTAGTGTGCCTACACTTGGTAAGAAATCATCTGTTGGATCCTCAGCATAAACACGGAGTTCTAAAGCATGGCCCTTAATTTTTAAGTCTTTTTGAGAAAAGCCTAAAACTTCACCTCTAGCAATTCTTATTTGTTGCTCTACGAGATCAATTCCAGAAATCAATTCTGTAACGGGATGTTCCACTTGCAAGCGGGTATTCATTTCTAAAAAGTAGAAGTTTTTCTTTTCATCCATAAGAAACTCAACCGTTCCAGCACCCACATAATCGCAAGACTTCGCTACGTCAATAGCAGCTTGTCCCATTTTTTCTCTCAATTGAGGAGTCAGAATAGTGGAAGGCGCTTCTTCTACCACTTTTTGATGCCTTCGTTGAACAGAACATTCTCTTTCAAATAAATGCAGAACATTACCATGGGTATCTGCCAGAATTTGAATTTCGATATGTCTAGGAGAACCTACATATTTTTCAATAAAAACAGCGCCATTTCCAAAAGCAGACTCTGCTTCACTGATAGCTCTTTTCATCTGTTCTTCAAGTTTAGCTTCTTCCTCAACCACACGCATTCCTTTTCCACCACCACCTGCAGAAGCTTTTATGAGAATAGGATAACCTATTTCCTTAGCGATTTCTTTAGCTTTAGCGGTATTCGTAATGGCTTCATCTATTCCTGGAACCATAGGAATATCATAAGTTTTAACCGTTTCTTTGGCTGAAAGCTTATCTCCCATAATTCTAATAGCATGGGATTTTGGTCCTATAAAAGTGATTCCGTTTTGTTCTACTTTTTCTGCAAAATCTGCATTTTCACTTAAGAACCCGTAACCAGGATGTATCCCATCCACAGAAAGTGACTTGGCAATTTCTATAATTTTATCTCCTAATAAATAGGATTGATTGGAAGGAGCTGGCCCCACACAAATCGCCTCATCTGCGAATCTCACATGAGGTGCATTTCTATCGGCTTCAGAAAAGATAGCAACGGTTTTGATTCCCATTTGTCTTATGGTTTTCATTACACGTAAAGCGATCTCTCCTCTATTAGCAACTAATATTTTTTTCATTACTGCGTATTTTTATTCCATTTCAATTAAAACTTCATTTTTGGTGACGGTCTTCCCTTTAGCGATACTTATGGATTTTATCACTGCATCACGTGGAGCTAAAATGGTATTTTCCATTTTCATAGCTTCCAAAACTAAAAGATTATCGCCTTCTTTAACTTCTTGCCCTTCTGATACCATGATATCTAGAATCATTCCTGGCATTGGGGCTTTTACATCGTTTATGACTTTTGAGGCAGCTAAAGAAAGTCCCATATCCTTTATAAGGACATCCAATTCATTGGAGATTTCAACTTTATAAAGATTGGAGTTAATTTTTACCGTGTAGGTTCTGTTTAAAAAATCAGATTTTATGATTTTAGAAGTTACCGATTTATGATTCACTAATAAATGATATGCCCCTTCCGAAGTTTTTTGAACATCTAGATCTTGAATCTGATCTTGCGTAAATTCAAATTCGTGAGTATCATTTACTCTAGCGTTAAGCAAATGTTTCATAGTTTTAAAGAATTTGAGGTAAATATAATAGATTTTGAATAGGATTTCCGTTTCAAAGTAGTTTAGACAACTTATAAAAATTAAATTCTAAACTATTTCACAGCTTAATTTATCTTAGAAAACTTCTGTAGCAAAAGTTTTAATAATCATAGAACAGGACGTTTTTCCAAAAAAGAATTCGGCCTGTAGAAATTCTCTTAGATTTTGCAATGAAAACCATCGAATTCATTCTAATGCTTATATTTGCTCGACATATTTACATTCATGCAACATAAAGATCTTCCAGTAAAACCTTATGCCACTAATTTTGGAGTTATCTTCGGTGGTTACTCCATATTAATTATGGTTTTGCTCTATGCGTTCAATCTGGAAACGAACACAGCCATCTCTATTTTTAATTTTATAATTACGGTAGCTATCGTCTGGTATGCCATTCATCTCTACAAAATTGATAATGAAGGGCAAATTGATTTAACGACTTCCATAAAGTTAGGTCTTGCTATTGGAGTTATTGGAGGTTTAATTTACGGCGGGTATAATTACATTCATTATGAATGGATAGAACCTGAGCTCATTACAGAAATGAAAATGAATACCGAAGCAGAAATGGAAGCCCTAATTGAACAGCAGCAAATGAGTGAAGAAGAAGCCCAAATGACTAGAGATATGTCGGGAGTTTTTGCTTCTCCTTTTACACTAGCTACCATAAGCCTACTCTCTATTATTTTCAAGACTTTTCTAGTGGGTCTTATCGTAGGTATGGTTAAACGAAATAATTGATAGACCATGGATATATCAATTGTTATTCCTCTACTAAATGAGTCTGAGTCGCTCTTTGAGTTACAGTCTTGGATTGATTCTGTGATGGAAAAACATGGGTTTACTTACGAAATCATTTTCATTAATGACGGGAGCACCGATGATTCCTGGGAAATCATAAAACAACTTCACTCTGAATTTGATAGCGTTAAAGGTATTAATTTCAATAAAAACTACGGAAAATCTCAAGCCTTACATGCAGGATTTATTGAAGCTAAAGGGAAGGTCGTGATCACTATGGATGCAGACTTACAAGATAATCCTGAAGAAATCCCAGAGCTATACAAACTTATTACAGAAGAGAATTACGATCTCATCTCTGGTTGGAAAAAGAAAAGATACGATTCCATTGTTTTTAAAAATTTACCTTCAAAACTCTTCAATAAAGCCGCAAGATGGACTTCTGGGTTGAAACTCCACGACTTCAATTGTGGACTTAAAGCCTATAAGCTTGAAGTTGTAAAACATATTAATGTAAACGGAGAAATGCATCGCTATATACCCGTTTTGGCTAAACAGGCAGGGTTTTCAAGAATTAGTGAAAAAGTAGTTCAACACCAAGCTAGAAAATATGGAAAAACCAAATTTGGTGCAGAACGATTTATCAACGGCTTTTTAGATCTGATAACACTTTGGTTTTTTGCAAAATTTGGTAAGCGACCTATGCATTTTTTCGGAGCCATAGGAGTGTTGATGTTTTTAGTAGGCCTCCTTTCTGCTATTTGGATAGGATCTTCTAAATTATACAAGCTTTGGAATGGGCTACCAAATATCTTGGTTGTGGATAATCCTTGGTTTTACATAGCTTTGTCAGCTATGATTATAGGTGTCCAAATGTTTTTGGCTGGTTTTTTAGGAGAGTTAGTGTTAAGAACAAAAAGTAATCAAAAACGATATTTAATTTCAGAAAAAATTTAAAAAAAAATATAATGAGCAATTTTTTAGATAAAGCAAAAGAGTGGCTTACCGAGACCTTCGATAAAACTACCAATAAAAATGTTCAAGACTTAATCGATTCTAAATCAGAGCTACTAGAGGAAAGTTTTTTTCAAGATTTAGGTTTTGGCACTGGTGGAATGCGCGGCATAATGGGAGTTGGAACCAACAGAATAAACAAATACACTTTAGGTAAAAACACCCAAGGGATTTCAAATTATATGAAATCTGTCTTTCCAGATGAGAAACTAAAAGTTGTCATAGCTTTCGATTGCAGGTATAATAGTAAGGAATTTGCTTATCAAGTAGCAGATGTCTTTTCTGCCAATGGGATACAGGCCTATATTTTTCCTGAATTGAGACCTACTCCTCTTCTCTCCTATTCGGTAAGACACCTTGGATGCCAATGTGGGATCATGCTTACGGCAAGTCACAATCCACCAGAGTATAATGGATATAAGGTCTATTGGAAGGATGGAGGACAGCTCGTTCCACCTCAAGATTTGGAAATTATCTCTGAAATAAATGCATTGAATTTCTCTGATATTAATTTTGATAGCCAATCAGATTTAATTGAAGTCTTAAACGATTCTGTAGAAAAAGCATACCTGAAAAAAGCAGTGGAAAATGTAAATTTCAATCTTCCTGCTGAGTCCAAAAAAAATCTCAACATCACTTTTACCTCTTTGCATGGGACTTCTATTACAACAGTTCCTCAATTACTAGAAAAAGCAGGTTACTCCAACTTAAACTTGGTCTCTTCTCAATCTGAACCGGATCCTGAATTTCCAACGGTTAAATCTCCAAATCCTGAAGAACCTGAAGCTTTGGAACTCGCTATAAAATTAGCTAACGAAAAACAGAGCGATCTAGCTATAGGAACCGACCCTGACGGGGACCGATTAGGTATTGCCGTAAGAAATAGAAAAGGGGAACTCGCCTTGCTCAATGGCAACCAAACTATGGTGCTCATGACCTGGTACCTACTCGAGAAAATGAAAGAAAGCCATAGTTTAAAAGAGTCTCACTTTATTGCCTCCACAATAGTATCTACGCCATTAATGAGAGTATTGACTGAAGCTTATGGAGTAAAATATATGGAAAGCCTAACAGGCTTTAAGTGGATTGCAAAATTAATACAAGACAATCCTACATTAGATTATATTGGTGGTGGTGAAGAAAGTTTTGGTTATATGGTAGGTGATTTTGTTAGAGACAAGGACGCCAATACGGCCATATTACTGGTTTGTGAAATGGCTGCAGAATTAAAGTCAAAAGGATCTTCTGTTTACGAACAGCTCATCGATATTTACATAGAGCATGGTTTTTTTAAAGAACATTTAGTGTCTCTCGTCAAACGTGGAATGGAAGGAGCTCAAGAAATAAAAGCTAAAATGATAGAGTTACGCAATAACCCACCTAAAGAGATTGACGGAGAAGAAGTGGTGCTTATTGAAGACTATCAAACTTCAATAGCTAAAAACATGCAATCCCATGAGACGCATAACATAGGCCTGCCTAAGTCTAATGTTTTAATTTACTACACAGAAAACGGGACTAAGGTCGCTGCTAGACCCAGTGGTACAGAACCGAAAATTAAATTCTATATCAGTGTAAATTCAACTCTAAAAACAAAAAGTGATTTTGAAGAGATCGATTCAGAATTGTCTTCAAAAATTGAACGTATAAAAGCCGACTTAGGTATTTAAAAATCAGAATAACACTAAATGAATTATTTTAAAAAAATACTTCGCTTTGCGAAACCTTACAAGAAATATGCAGTGCTTAATATCATTGCCAATATTTTTTATGCTCTCTTCAGTGCCTTATCATTTATAGCTCTTATTCCTATGTTGGATGTGCTTTTTAAAGGGAAAGATGCTCCAAAAATTACTGAGCCACCAGTTTATAATGGCATTGGTAAAGCCAAAGACTATTTTAAAGACTATTTGTCATTTCAAGTCAACGATTACGCTCAAGATGATGCATCTATTGCTTTAATTTTAGTTATCAGTTTAGTGATCGTTTTATTTTTTCTTAAAAATATTTCAAACTATATCGCCATGTATTTTATAACCTTTCTTAGGAATGGTGTATTGAAGGACTTGCGAAATGCTCTTTACAAGAAAACCATAGAATTGCCTCTTTCTCATTATTCTGAAAAACGAAAAGGGGACACTATTGCTAGAATTACTAGCGATGTCTTAGAAATACAACACTCGTTTTTATCCATTTTAGAATTGATTGTAAGAGAACCCCTTACTATTTTATTTACCATCGGAGCGATGCTGTTCATTAGCTGGGAGTTAACTATTTTTGTCTTTATTTTTATCCCCATTTCTGGATTTATTATTTCGTTAATAGGTAAGTCTTTAAAGCAAAAGTCGGATAAAGTACAGCAAGAACAGGGCTTGTTTTTGTCGATTTTAGAAGAAACCTTAGGGGGACTCAAAATCATCAAGGGCTTTAATGCAGAAT
>Ga0306912_1000172_pt1 | contig 39976 bp, 40 predicted proteins | sample AntRauFillE10628_FD_190443 | JGI IMG/M metagenome (GOLD analysis project Ga0306912, IMG submission 190443) | Saline lake microbial communities from Rauer Islands, Antarctica - Metagenome Filla E10 #628 (v2) (version 2) | ecosystem: Environmental > Aquatic > Non-marine Saline and Alkaline >...
GCTCAGCAAACTCATACTGGTGATATTTCAGGTTTATCACGTTCAGGAATTCTTCGTCATATTGCAGATACAAAGGGTGGAAATTCTGGTTCATCAATCTTACTTGAGGCCACACAAGAAATTATTAGGATACACACGCACGGTGGATGCTGGTCACGTGGAGGTTCGAATGCAGGGACATTGATCTCGGCCAACACTGAATTCCAAGAGGCGATTACTTCTTGTCTTGAGTGGGAAGACAAAAACCTCTAAATCTTTTATCAATTTACTCTTAAATACTAACGCCCCTTTCTTCTGGAAGGGGCGTTGTTTTTTGTGTTAAATCAGTAAAAAAAGAGGTTATTATGAGTCATACAATTATCATTAGCGCGACGTCGCGTACAAATCTAGAGTTGTCTGAAAAAATCAAACAAGAAGCTGAAGGCCTTGATATGTCGGCCGAGATCATTGACATAGAAGCTCTTAAACTTCCCTTGTATTCTTTTGATGAAGAGGCCAAGGAAATTCCTCTCGCCGCCCGTGAGCTCTCAGAAAAGCTCAGTAAAGTTGCAGGCTTTGTTTTTGTCGGTCCCGAATATAATGGGGGCATGACGCCAGCGGCAGTGAACGCAATTTGCTGGATTAGCCGAACTGGCGGTGATTGGCGTAAGTGCTTTTCACAAAAAATGGTTTTGATGGCCACGAGCAGTGGGGGTGGAGGCCTTAACCTCTTAAGAGTCGTGAACACTCAGATGCAACATCTCGGTGCAATAGTTTTACCCCGCCCAATAATTGTTAACGCTAGTAAAAAGTATAGCGATGAAGCCGCCCGGGCAGGACTAGCACTTATAAAAAATTGGTCTGAGGCCTCGATGCGCGAAGCGTAAATGTCTAATATTATTAAAATTGAGAAGTAAGATTTACCAGGTTACCTCACGTTTTTTGAAACTTATGTTACGTAAAATATACAAATGTTATGTGACACGAGGGGGATCAAGGTGCACAAGTCTATTTTACTTTTAGCTGTTATATTGAGCAGCACTTCTTTTAGAGCAACTGCTCAGATTGTGATTGCTCCAGATAAATCCATCTGTGGAACAAAAGATCAGCGTCAGCTTTCTTATGACCCTAAAGTTGCTCGAGCTAGAGCGGTTGGTGATAACGCTGGTTGTACGGTTACGATGATAGGTAAATCTTGCGCTGTTTCTGCTGGGCATTGCACCAGCACTTTTGACATCATTGAATTCAATATTCCAGATAAGTCTGACAAGGGAGATAATACTTTTGCGTCGGCCGAAGACACATATACTGTAACTGTCGGGTCTGTAAGATATCTTAATGAAGGGCAGGGAAAGGACTGGGCAGTTCTTAGAATTAATCCTAATGCCTTTACAGGAAAACTTGCAGGAGAAGTTCAAGGTTATTATGAGATGAGCACTCAAATACCTCAAGATGGTGAGTTGCTTCGTATCTCTGGACATGGTTACGCGGACAACCCGATCAGGAGCTTTTCTCAACTTTCACATACAGGAGAGCTTGTTGATGTGACGAGAGCGGGTGTCATTAATCACAAAGTTGATACGACGGGTGGAAGTTCAGGCTCAAGTATAATAAACGATGCTAATAATAAAATTGTGGGCGTACATACTCATGGTGGCTGCTTTGATTTCGATGCATCAAAAATTACAATAGCTGGAGGAAACGACGATTTAGCTGCATTTTATAACGACTTGATGTTCTTTCGTAATTACTCGAGTTCAAATTCAGGAACTGCCTTTTACGGAAACAATGAATTTCAAGCAGCAGTTAATGATTGTCTCGCCTTGGAAGATCAGGCCCTCTAGCTGGATGCTGACTCGTATTGACGCAGTCCTTTTTTCCAAACATAGCTAAGAACGATGGCCGCGCCTACAATGGCGGCCATCATTAATAAAAGATAAGGCCATCTGCTTCTATCTAAAAGAAAGTGCACCGGAGGACTTCCGACTAAAACAATTGGAAGGACAAAAGTTAAAAGCCTCCGAGGTGTTTGTGCATAAATATAGTCCGGCCAGCGCCCCAGTTGCTGCATTTGCATTCTGAGAAAGTTAATCCCTAATCCTTCTGTGAGCCAGAACATACTCGAGGCCACAATAAATTCAAGAAGAATTAATAAAGTAAAAGATAGGACCATAAGTGGAGGGATCAGGATCCAATCACTCCATAACAGACCGGCTTGGTGACCATAATAACCTAAGGCCGACCACGTCACGACCGCGTTAATAATAGTGGAGGGACGAATGTGCCTGAAGAAAACATTAAAAACAGTGTTGATTGGTTTCAGGATGACGTAATCGAGTCCTCCTGTTTTGAGCTCTCTTGAAAAAACCCAAAAGCTCTCACTAATCAAAGTCATGTGAAGTTGATCTAAGGTCAGCATGTAGGCAATAAAAAACATAAGCTCTGGGCGCTGCCAAGGGCCAATAGTTTCGACGTGGTCAAAGATAAAGCTGACTGTGGCGAAGCTTGAGAAGTAAAAGAATAGGTCCATCGCAACAAGAAGAACAAAGTTCAGTCGAAAGCTCGTCGCTTGAGTGAAGCAGGTCGACAAGAAACCAGAGTAGACGCTTAAGTAATGTCGGACAGAGTTCTTTATGTTTTGCATCACATACCCGCCGCAGTGTACATCTTGATTCCCTTTCTCCAAATAATTTTATTAATGACGATAAAGACTAAGCACCATAGGCCCATCACTAAATAGGCTTGACCAAATTGATTAAATTGCCCCGTAAATATCTTAATAGGGTAATAAGTGAGGTAAGGAAAAGGTGTGTAGTCTAAAAATGTGACAAGCTTTTCTGGGTAGAGCTCAAGCGGCAAAATGGCACCCGATAAAAAACCAGCGATCATCCTTAGTGTGACTCTGAGCATCCATGTCTCTTCTAGCCAAAAGCCCATCAGCCCTGTCATATACTGTAAGGTGAACCAAAATAAACTGACAAAAAGACAGTAGGTCATACCTGTTAGGATTAATTGAAATGATGGCACATCGAGAAAAGCACTTAGTCCGATGAGAAAAATTGTGATGAGTGCAATTAAGGTTTGCATCGTCTGGAAGGCCAGAAAATCAGCTGTATGAAACTCCCAAAAGTTAAAAGGATAAATTAAATAGGCCGAGATTCTTCCCATGCGTATTTCTTCAGAGAGATTGACGACCATATGCCCTTGAGCAATGAGGCCAACAACTAGGGCCCAGACGTGATACTGGATCATTTCCTGAAAAGTATAACCTTTGATCACGGTTTCAGGGCTTGTCGAATAGACAGCGGACCATAGATTGTATTTTACAAAAAAGAAAACGAGGGTTGGCCCTAAAATTTGAAGAACAAAATTCAAACGATAGGCCGTATGCTTGGACCAAGCTATCCGAATTGTCTGCCACCATTTAGGAATGGAGCTCATCATGTGCGCATCTGCCTTAAGATATCAGGGTTGGTCATCAAGGTTTTCATGACTTTCTCAATAGGAAGTTTCTCAGTGTTAAAATCAACCAAGTCATCAATTTGAAAAGCATCTTTTCCAAAACTGTTCCAACTGCACTCGGGGACTCTAAGTTCCACCTGTGTCTTCTCATCATTCCATATAGGAGAGTAGTCACTAAAAAGACTTGAGTTTTGAGAACGAGAGAAAGATAAACTCACTGATTTTTCATGTCCTAAGATATTTTCAAAATCACCTAAGCTGCCATCATAGACTTTTTGCCCGTCAAATATTAAGACCAGGCGTTCACACAAGGCCTGCACATCTGCCATGTAGTGAGATGTTAAGATCAGGGTGGCATTGTGTTTGCGGTGATACTCTCGGATAAATTCACGAATATTTTCTTGAGCGACAAGGTCAAGTCCAATTGTTGGCTCGTCGAGAAATATGACTTCTGGTGAGTGAAGAAGTGAGGCCATGAGTTCGAGTTTCATGCGCTCACCTAAGGAGAGTCGCCGGACATGAATATGAAGTAACTCAACGACGCCTAAAAGTTCAGACATCTCTTTGACTCTAAGCTCGAAGTCTTTTTTGGGGATCTCATAATATTTTTGCAGAAGTAAAAATGAATCCATGGCGGGAATATCCCACCACAATTGAGATTTTTGTCCCATGACCAAGGCAATCTTTTGGCGAAATGCCTTTTGCCGCTCGGCCGGAGAATATCCTAAAATACTTAATTCACCGCAACTTGGGACTATAATTCCAGTGAACATTTTCATGAGTGTGGTTTTGCCGGCACCATTAGGGCCCAAAAGACCTATCATTTCACCTTGTTTGATATCGAGATCAAACTGCTTAACTGCATCTTTATATATCTTCTCAGGATGAAAAAAAGAACGCACCGCACCTGACAGGCCAGGTGCTTTTTTGAAGCTAATAAACTGCTTTGAAAGGCCACGAGCATTAATCATAGAGATATAACCTTTTTTCTCTGTTAGTTCTGTTCTACACTGAAGCTGGTTGAAGTTTCAGCCGAATTTCTCTAAAAGGCAAGCTGATCATGATGAATGATAATTATGCAAAAATTAATAATGTCTGTTTGGTCATTTTGACGGGCATCGCTGGGACTGCCGCTCTCTACTATACTCAGAGTGTGCTTTTGCCATTTGTCATTTCTATTTTTATTTATAGTGTGGCCTCACCGTCAATTAGAATCCTTCAAGATAGGTTGAAGTTCCCACGAGTCTTGGCGATCCTGGCGGCGGTCTTGGTCTACTCGCTAGTCACAGCAACTTTGATTTTCTTTGTCACAAACTCTCTAGACTCTTTTATAAGAAGCGCCGGCGCCTATCGTGATCGAATTGTGGACTTTATCCAATGGGGAACACAAATGGCAGAGTCCTACGGTTTTGAAGTCGAAGACCGTCCTCTTAGACAAGAGATAAGAAATCTTCCTATATTCTCTTGGATGACCAGCCTGACTGGAAATGCCGTCTCCTTTATGGGGAACAGCACTTTAGTTTTTATCTTCGTGATTTTTTTAATTACTGGGGAAAGGCAGAAGAAAAGTGACAATGAGTTTTTTATTGAAGTTCAGGCCAAGGTCTCAAAGTACATTATCACTAAAGGTTTAGTCTCATGTTTTACGGGCATTTTGGTAGGGATATTGCTTTTAGTATGTGGGCTTGAGTTAACTTTTATGTTCGTGGTTTTAACTATCCTATTTAACTTTATTCCTAGTATTGGCTCTATCATCGCGACACTTTTACCCCTGCCTGTTGTATTACTTCAATTTGGCTTTACCTGGCCATTTTACGTTATAGTCATTGGTTCTTCGTTGATTCAATTTACAATAGGTAATATTATTGAACCAAAGTTTTTAGGTGACTCAATGGACTTACATCCTGTCAGTGTATTGATGTCCTTAATGTTTTGGGCCTTGGTTTGGGGTCTCCCAGGAATGTTTCTTGCCGTCCCCATTACGGCCGTTTTGAAAATCGTTCTAAGTCGTATCGAAACAACTCGCAGCTTTTCAGAACTCCTGGCCGGCCGTTTGCCAAAAAACTTCAACTTTAATCAATACTCAGAGGAGCGTGACTCATGAGAAATATTCGTCTTCGTCTAGGTTATTTTTTTAGAGTACTTAAGGCCTTAAGCTCTCAATCTCAATTGAAACCTGAAGATTTTGATTGGGCGAGACGCGCCTGGCGCAATGTCTGGCTTAGGCGCTACTCCCACTAAGAGTCGAGGTGTTGTGCCCGTTGCCATCGAATCAGAGGCATAAAGATAGTATCGATAGAGTTACCATCATAGGGGATTCTTTCTAGTTCGCCCGTTATAATTTCAAGTTCTGAAGTGACAAAAATTAGATCCGTATGAGAGTCAAAGGTTTTGTAATGTCTTATAAAAGCAGCTTCTTCCATCGAGTTCTCGAGGTTTAAAAGCACACAAATAAACGTGCCTGAGCCCTTTCTCATAGGAACACGCGAACATAAAAAGGCGAGTTCATCGATTTTTTCTTTAAGAAGCTTTTCTCGTTGTCCTTTTTCTTCTGGTAAAAACTTATTTGTGATCGAGTAAAAAACTAGCTCCATTCCCAAACGGTTTTGGTCTTCAGGAGATATAGCTAAAAGGGCCAGAGCATCTTCTGGGTCACAGATTAAATATTTCTGTGTGACCTGATCAAAAAGAGGAATAATGATGATTTCTTCCGCCACATAGCGCTGGAGCATTCCATCTTCAACGAGTATGGGGTTAAGCTTCAGGGACATTGGACGAGATGAACTATTTAAAGAGCCAATCAAGTCTCCCAACATGAACGTTTTAAGTTTTGATTGTGGACCTAGTTCAGCGAGAGAAGGCTTACTTTGAATATCTTGGAAAGGTCTAGCACGCAAAGAGCGGCTCAAAAGTTCTGGCCGTGTATAGGCCAAGTAGCTTGGAGATTCTTTCTCATTGGCCTGCATGAGCTTTGGTGCGCCCTTATCGTCAACCATAAGCTCAATTAGATCGTAAAAGCTCAGGCTTTTAAATTGACGGCGAAAATCTGGAAATCGTGTTTTAATTAAGTCATTTTTAAGCTGCTTCCACTCTTGACAATGCGATGCAGCTTGGATTTCTTGAGTCATACTCACCTCTCGTCCTGCTTTTCTATCTCGTTTTGAAGAGAGAATCAAACAAATGTGATTCATTAACTTATGTGACTAATTAGTCAATCTTGAATACAATAGAAGCAGAGGAGTCTAATGAGGTATTTGGTTCATATTGTCGGTGCAATGATATTTTGTACAATATGTATTATTTTATTTTTTCAGCTTGCTGACTACAAAATTGATGGTGACCAAGTTTTGAGCTTTTATTTTGCCAGTGCCGAGGATAAGGATTTTTATAACCAAATTTTAGATAAGTCAGTATCTTCAGAGATTGATCTCAGAGATTTTAGAGAGTATTTTAGTCCAAGTTGGTCCAATGATCCCTTTGGTACTATTAAAATTCTCTCTAAACTTGGTGAAACTCACCCTCCTCTTTATTATAAGCTTTTGGGATTATGGGAGGGGATGACGCCCACGATTTCGATACAGTGGTCTCGCTTCATGTCGCTTTTAATCGTGATACTGAGCTCTGTGATTGCAGGCCTCTGGTCCAGAGATCTCACTAAGAAGAGTCTGTTCTTTTGGCCTGGCGCGCTTTTCATACTTTCAAGCTATCATGTGATTGAGCAGTCAGGTCTTATAAGAATGCACACGACAACATTATTTATTGCGACACTTTTTACCTGGAGCTCATTTCGTCTTCTGAATAAACCATCACGAGTAAGCCTGGTCATCCATCACTTATCTTTACTTTGTGGTCTTTTTTCAACATTTTTATTTTCTATTTATGCAGCACCTTTCGTTTTTTATCGCATCTACAAATCTTCGAGGATTCTTGTAACGATATTTCGTTATGTTTTGATACAACTCCCTTTTATTTTGTGGGGGATCTTTTATGGTATAAGTCAGCTTATTAACATACCATATGGAAGCTTCAGCGGACTGTCTGGCAGTGCTCATGGCATGGCACTTGAAGGGTGGAAGCTTCACGCCTACGCTGATCTGTTTTTATATCTCACACCGTTCGCTATTTTGTTATTGCACCATTCAGTAACTTCCTGGACAGTTTATTTTGTTGTGCTTTTTTTTAGTTGGTACAGTTTTAGGTCACAACCAAGGGCCTTGACCCTTTTTTTCTTTATTCCTTTTGTCTCAGTTTTTCTGGGAGAAATTGCTCTGGATTCTGTCGCTTCTCAATTGGCGAGCGGGAGAGGACTCAACTTTTTTTTAGTCCCCCTACTGATGATATTTATACTTTCCTTAAATAAACTAGAAAATCGTTGGCGCTATTCAGGGATTTTAATTGCTCTTATTATCACTAGTATTGGCTTTAGAAAAAACTATTACTATCACCAGGGCTTTCTTAAAAAAACACCCCAGTTAATTAGTGAAGTTGTAGTCCAGGAGCTAAATAAAGCGCAGATAGATGATGAGAACCTTGTAGTTTTAATGAATAGATCTTTTCCTCAAACCTTGAAGAGCGCTCTTTATTTAAGGGATTACCCCGCCGCAGATGTTTATTTTTTTGAAAATATGAGTGATCTTTCAAACTTAAAGCTTGATCTTTACAGAGAAGTGGTGATTATTTCAAATCCTAAGTTTTTTGATGGAAAAAAACAAAATTTAAAGAAGTACTTCACTGATAAGGCCTATAAGTTAAAGATGGATTTAGAAAAGCCTTCGGATCATCTTCTAACAAAAGACTTCGCACTTATTTTCTCTTACAGACACTAAGATCAAAAAGGCCCACACCTTGTGGGCCTTTTGAATATCAATGTGATGAAAATTTTATTCAGCTAGCATACTTCTTAGCATCCAAGCTGTTTTTTCATGAAGCTCAATACGAGAACTTAGAAGTGCTAATGTCCCTTCGTCGTTGGCCTCATCCACGGCGGGCAAAATACTTTTAGCTGTTCTCACCACTGTCTCGTGTCCTTTAAGTAAATTTGAGATCATGCTGTGGGCAGATGGGATACCGTCTTCTTCCTCAATGGAAGTGAGCTTACTAAATTGCTTGTAGCTACCTGGTGCAGGGTGTCCAATAATTCTAATTCTTTCTGCAATGTCATCAACGGCCGTGGCCATTTCTGTGTAGTGGTCTTCAAACATTTGGTGAAGAGTTGTAAACATAGGGCCTGTCACGTTCCAGTGGTAGTTGTGCGTTTTGAGGTAAAGAGTGTAGCTGTCTGCCAGCAGGTGTGAAAGACCGTCAGCAATCTTAGTGGCGTGGTTTTCTTGAAGTCCAATATTTAAATTTGTCATGCATACTCCTTGAATGAGTTAAAAGTTACTTACATCGTAACAGCTGAATTATGGCATTGAAGGGTTGCAAGGTAAAATCGATTAGACGTATTGTCTAATAGAAAAGATCTATCACAAAGAGGCATAAACTCTTGAAAACTTGTTATCTTCAGCAATCCATGCTGTCAACGATCCGCCTGAATAACAACCCGTGTCTATTTGAAGAACCTTTTTACGCCTTGAGCGCCTAATACCTTTGTAAGGCGTGTGGCCAGAAACCCAAATCCGCTGATCTGGTTTGACTCCTTTTAGAGATCGATTCCAAAGTAAGGTTTGCGCTGCTTGCCTTTTTTCATGAACACTGGCCTTTTCGTCTGAGATAAATACATCCAAACTCTCTCTAGTCGGAAGAGCGTGAGTGACAACGAACGCCTCATACTCTAGGATTAAAGGAGCACTCATTAAAAATCTTAAAGTTTCTTTAATGAAATCCCAGCTGCGAGAATTATAAGGTTCAAACTCAAAACTGTGCATCGTCTCAAGCCCTCCTTGCCCAATCCAAGAGTCTAAATGCTGATGCTTATATTCCGTCAGACCCAAGCCTCCGAGTGTGGCCTTCTCTTGTTGATAGAGGACCTCAAGAGGTTCAAACCATTTAGGCAGCGTAATATTCTCAAACAGATCAGGCCTAAAAGCATGAACGACTTCTAGCATCATGACCTCATGATTTCCTAAAACAAGTTCATGCGTGCCATTTTGATGTTCTTTTCGAAAGTGTTCAACGACGTCTTTTGATTCTGGACCACGGTCTATGAGGTCCCCACAAGAGATAATGCGATAGTTTGCGCCGTGGCCTGCAGCGTCCTTGATGAGCTTTTTTTCAAGGCGAAGATATTCCTTAAAACAACCGTGAATATCTCCCACAATATAGTGGCGAATTTTTTGTGTCATACCCTATTATGACCAGAATGAATTAGAACTGGAAGCTTTTAGAAAAAAAAGGCACAATGAAGATGCTCAAACGCTATAGAAAGGGATCACATACTATGTTGGATATTAAATTTATTCGTGAAAATGTTGATGAAGTTAAAAAAGCCGTTGAAGTCAAACAAATGAGTCTGGATATTGACGCACTCCTTCAAGTTGATTCAAAAGTCCAAAAGTTAAAGATCAAGCAACAAGATCTGCAAACCCAAAGAAACGCACATTCTAAAAAAATCCCTAAGGCAAGCGCTGAAGAAAGACCGGCCCTAATTGAGCAAGGTCGAGAAATTGGGGCCGAACTAGATAAAATTAAGCCCGAAGTGAATAAACTTGAGGAAGAACTCTTAAACTATCTCTATCAAGTTCCGCAGATCCCCGATGCCGACACTCCCATTGGTAAAGACGAAAGTGAAAATGTTGAAGTAAAAAAAGCCGGCAATTTGCCAAAGTTTGACTTTAAGCCGTGGGATCATGTGCAATTACTTGAAGCTCAAAAATGGGCAGATTTCGAAAAGATTGCTCAAGTTTCTGGCTCGAGAAGTTATTCACTTCGAAATGAAATGGTTTTATTAGAAATGGCCATGCACAGAATGGCCTTAGAGCTTTTATCTGAAAAAGGTTTTACCCTAGCTTCTACACCTTCGCTTTGTCGTGAAGACGCTCTTATAGGGACGGGGCATTTTCCCACCGGTCGCGATCAAGTTTATCATATGGCCGAAGATGATCTATACCTCTCTGGAACGGCGGAAGTTCAACTCAATAGTCTTCATCAAAAAGAGATCATTGACGAAAAAAATCTACCTATTCTTTATGCTGGCTATTCACCTTGTTTTCGCCGTGAAGCCGGAAGCTATGGCCGCGACGTGAGAGGTCTTATTCGGGTTCACCAATTTATGAAAGTTGAGCAATTTGTGATTTGCCCCAACGATCCGGAAGAGTCTAAGAAGTGGCATCAAAAGCTTCTTCAAACTTCGGAAGAGATTGTTGAAATGTTGGAGCTTCCTTACAGAGTGATCGAGTGCTGCACGGGAGATATGGGGACAGGCAAAGTCAAAATGTACGATATTGAAGCTTGGGTTCCAAGTGAAGAGAAGTACCGAGAGACTCATAGCTGTTCGGCCTTACACGATTGGCAAGCAAGAAGAACAAATACGCGTTACCGAGATAGCGCTGGAGAAGTGAAGTTTTGCCACACACTTAACAATACGGCCGTGGCCACGCCTCGAATCTTAGTTCCATTTCTTGAAAATCATCAATTAGCAGATGGCCGAGTAAATGTCCCGAAGGCCCTTCGTCCCTACATGGGGGGAGTCGAGAGCTTAGGTCAAAGTGTTCGTTAACCCAAAGGCTTCACAAACTTAAAGCCTGACTTTTTTAAAGCTTCTGAATGAATGATCTTCTTTTTTGGATCTTTAACTTCTAAGTACTCAGGAGTTGTGAGGTCTAATTCTTTTGCGGCCTTAATATAGAAGGCCGACTTTTCTGGGTGCTGATCCCATACAATATTAATTCTTTGATTCGTAATTTTCTTTTCTTCTATGTGTAAAATCGCTCGAGCGACATCGAGATGATGAACACCATTAAGAAATTCGCCAGCTCCCTTAAGATCTTTTTTACCGACGAGGTAATAAACAGGGTGCCTATTATCCGAAAAGAGTCCTCCCAGCCTAAGGCTGATTATTTTCGGCGAAACTTCAGTTAAGGATTGTTCAAGTTCAAGAAGTTCTAGTCCCCGAGATGTATCAGGCATAGGAGAATTTGATTCATCGACTTCTCCTGGGTTACTTCCATAGACTGATATAGAGTTGCACACATACACCCGGCGTTTTTTTAAGATAGGGTAATTTGTGAGGACCTCTTTTAGGCCATCGGTTAGACCTTGAACGGGCGGTATCGTGAAAATAAAAACGTCGCTCTCTTGAAGAGACTCTTGGATATCTCGTGGCAAAGCGTCACCAAGCTTCCAGTCTTGAGTTGTCGTCCCAAGTACTTGATGACCTTGATTATGAAAGTGCTTTGAGAGGTCTGAGCCGAGCCGGCCCAGACCAAAAATCATAATTTGCATACTAGCACTTTGCCTTCTTTCGCGTTAAAATTGAAGTCTGAAAAGGAGAGTCTTGTGAAAGTTATTAAGACATTTTTTAAATGTATCGCGGTTGTTCTTGTTGGTTTAGGTATCGGACTTCCCCTTTTTATGGGGCTCGTTGGACTGCCAGCGGCAGCTTACCAGCTCTTAGTTCAATAAAGAGGCCCATATAGTTCAAGTATCCCCGCTCCAGCTGTTTTAAGCTGAAATTTTTTTCTTTTTTTGAGTAAGGCAACCATTCGCATATTAGTCGCGTGAACAATCCCTTGCAAAACACGAATATTATTTTTTTGAGCATGCTCGCAAATTTCTTGTAGCAAGTATGTGCCAAGCCCAAGGCCTTGGTAGTTATCCTTAATGGTAATGGCAAGCTCTGCAACATCGGGCTCATTCGAAAGGCGAACGTATCGGGCAACGCCTAGACCGTCTGGTGTATCCTTATCTGTAGAGATCGCTCCAAGCGCAAAATGACGGACACCGTCTACGCGTGTAAGAAAATCTAGCTCTTTATCATCTAGACTTTTTTTAGGCCCATGGAATCGCTGTCTGACAGTTTCTTTTCCTAGTTCAAGAAAACCACGGCCTATCAGCTCTTTGTCGGCAGGGAGAATAGGTCTAAGCAAGACTCTTACTCCATTTTTAAGCTCAATAGTTTTTTCCTGATATGATGGGGCGCTCAACTATTCCTCCTGTCGATAGATGCTCATTATAATGCCTTGAGTGAACTCTATCTTCTACATATTTTAGACTATACTTGGATTTGTTTAGGACATACTGTTAACTAGCTCACATCATTATCCTTTGGGAGGAAGTTATATGCCATTTTTGATTAAACCATTTTTAACTGCTTTTGGTCTTTATTTGTGTTTTTCTTTTAGTTTATTGGCGGATGTCTCCATCGGTGCCCCTGCTCCTTCCTTTAAACTCCCAAATCAAAATGGCGATATTATTGAATTAGATCAGTTTGAAGGTAAGACAGTTATTTTAGAGTGGTATAATCAAGACTGTCCTTTTGTCAGGAAGTTTTACGATGCACAAAAAATGCAAGAACTTCAGGCAAAAGCCACAAGTGAAGGAATGATCTGGCTTACTATTGCATCTTCTGCTCCTGGAAAACAGGGTCATCTCACCCAAAAGAGCGCTCAGGAGAGAATAAAGGCTGAAGGCCTTAAAGCTTCTCATCTTTTACTTGATCCTGAAGGTAAGGTTGGCAAAGGCTACGGAGCAAAAACAACTCCTCATATGTTTGTGATTAGTACGAAAGGAAATGTTTTGTATGATGGTGCCATTGATACTGTGCCCTCAACAAACTCAAATGATATTAAGAAAGCTGAGAATTATGTTGAAATGGCCATGAATGACTTAAAAAGCTCTGATACAGTAAAGGTGGCAAAGACTAAGCCTTACGGTTGCTCTGTAAAATACCCTTAGTCTATTTTTTTAAGTCATAGTACTTCATTAGGCATTGATAAGTTTTTGGAAGGGTCTTATTTATCAAAACCGGAGAATAACAAAAGATTTCGTGAATTATCCAAATAAGTTCCTCTTGGTCAGTTTCATTTGAAATATAAAATTCAGTTTTAAAGACAGGGAAAATGGCATCAGCTGACTGCAAGAGTTTATTCCTATTATATTTTAAGGCATAGCGCTGGAAAATCGTTTCGTGCAGGAAAGTCTGTGCCGTTGATTTGCCAAAAAGTTGAATGAGCGTTTTTTGAGTGTTTTTATTGATTTGAGTAGATTGTGGTGCTTGAACTTTTCCAGAGTTTGAAGCATAGCAGAGTGTGAAGTCGTGAGACTCTTCTTTTGGAATCTGTTCGCACTCTTCTTTTGGAATCTGTTCGCACTCTTCTTCCTGGTCGATAACCAAAAACCTTTTAAGTCCTTTAAGCGTTTGTGTGTAGGAATTAACTTCTAAAAGTATGAATGGGGCACAAATAAGAACACAATCTAGACCTTCGAGATCTTTTTGCCCAAGTGGAAAGAACTCTTTTTCCGATAAGACCCATTGTATCTCATTAAAAAACTTCTTCTTCGTTTGCGGCCCAACTTCAAAGCTAAGAGGCAGATTCTGGTAGAGATTTTTAGACCAACCTTCAGGGAATTCGTAGGAGATGATCCTTTTACGTTCAATCGGTTTTAAAAAGAGCTTAAATGATAAGACAACTCCTATGATGAGTCCCAAAAGGAGTGCTATTAAAAATGGATTCATACTAATATCTTAAGCGGCATGATGATTTTTGACACCCTCAATCTTTGTTTCTAGAATAAAAGTTACAGACTTTTAGCGTTTTACTCGAGCACAAGGACGGTCTCTATGCGCGATGAATATGTGGATCTACAAAAGATTGCTCAAATCTTTTGTCCTATTGGAAATGACCACATACAGTTCAAGAATAAAATCCTTGAACTTGAAGAGCAGGGGTTGATCCCTAAGGCCCAGAGGCTTCGACGGGGAGCGCTTTTCAAAAAATCTTGGAAGTCTGAAGATCTTCCTTTAATCGGAAAATATTGCGGCTTTTTACCCGAGAAAAAATCTTCTCGAGGGCGTTCCATCTCCGTTTTTACAACGAAAGGTGGAGTACTTAAAACGACTCTGGCACTTAACATTGCTCGAACAGCTGCTCTTCACGGACAGAAAGTTTGTGTGGTTGGCCTTGATATTCAAGGGGATATTACAAATGCCCTAGGGTTTCAGTCAGAACTCGAAGATGCGCACAGGTTGGATGACGTTCTTGAACAAGTCCAACGAACTCAGGGGCTCATGGATGTTTTCCGCTCCAAGGCACGACTCGAGGATGTGATTGTTCCAATCGGAGCAAACTTGGCCCTTATACCAGAGACGGCCGAGCTCGCGCAGCTTAATGATGCTCTGAACACTGTAAATCGAAGAGAATACTGGCTTCGAGAAAAGATTGTCGAAAGATTGAAAGATATTTTTGACCTGGTCGTTATGGACTGTTCTCCCAATTGGAATAAGCTAACTACAAATGCTCTTGTTGCTTCTGATCTTTTAGTTTCCCCTCTGGAATGTAAAATCAATAACTTCAGGAACTTTAAAGTATTTGGTCAATTTCTAGAGCAGTTTGTGCAAGAGATGCGCATGGAGCTGAAGACCATGTTTGTACCAACGCGTTATACGAAGACTAGGAAATTAAGTATTGATATTCTTCAATGGTATCAAAAAAATGTTCCCGATTGTTCAACCTATGGTATCAGGGATTGCGTATTAGGAGAGGAAGCCGTTGCCTTAAACAGCTCTTTTTTGGAGCATAAGCCCGGCCATGCTGCGTCGCAAGATATGAAAAGCTTGTTGTCAGAGATTTTTAGTCGTTTGGATATCCAGACGGATGATGACTTTGTCCCCCGCTTTAAGCAGGGGAGTGACGCACTACAATTGTAATAGGAGAAATCTCTATGGCCCTCAGGCTCGATGACTTAGAAAAATCACCCCGACAAAAAGGCTTTTCAGCTACACAATGGCTTGATAAGTCGATAGATCAAGCAAAAGAATCGCCTCTGTTTGAAAAGAAAAGAGTTTCTTTGCAACAAAAGCTTCGTCCATGGGAGAACCATGATGAAGTTGAACTTACGACTCGAACTTTTCGAGCGCAAGAAGCTTTGTTGAAGGCCAAAAGTATTCGTGAGAAAAATGAGAATATGGCGCGCTCTATGAGAGAAGGACATGTTTCTCCCGATATAGAAAAAAAACTCAACGAAGAGCATGAAAAGCGTGAAGAAGCTTTTGATTTTACAGCAACTCAAATGAATCCTCGTGAGGCAAAAATTAAAACTGCCCCTTCGTGGCTAAGCTTTATGAGAGATCTGCTTAAGCACTAAAAGGACTTTAACTATGTCAGCTAAAAACAAAGATCGCACAAAAAAACAAAAAAAAGCACGTGAAAATAATGTCTTAGAAAAAACAGTTACGCCTGAAAAACGTAAGCATGGACGAAGACTCATCGTTCTCTTAGTCGGAATGACTATTTTAGCCGCAGGACTGGTTATTTATCTACAATCTTATTAAAATCTCTTAGGTATTCAATGACATTTAAAATTGGGCAACGTTGGATGAGCCAAACTGAACCAGAACTAGGTTTAGGTACTATTTCTCATCAAGAATCTAAAACTGTCGAGGTACATTTTCCTGAGGCACAAGAGCACAGGACTTATGGAAAAAAAAATGCTCCACTTAAAAGGGTTTGTTTTGAAGTAGGAGAAGAGATTCTAACTCAAGATGATGAACGCTTAGAAGTAAACTCGATTACTGAAGAAGATGGGCTTTTAGTATATCACTGTGCTGAGCTTGCTGTGAGTGAGTCTGAACTTAGTGCGAAACTACAATTTTCAAAACCTCAAGAACGATTTCTGAACGGCTTTATTGACTCTTTAGACCTGTATAATTTACGACGTAAAACTTTAAAGCTTAAACGTTACATACTCTCTCATCCTTATAGAGGTCTGTTAGGCCCAAAAGTTTCTTTAATTCCACATCAGCTTTATGTCGCAGAGAAAGTCAGTCGAATGCATCGGGTCCGAGTTTTACTTGCAGATGAAGTAGGTCTTGGTAAAACAATAGAGGCCAGTTTAATTCTCAACCGTTTGTTAATGACTTCTCGTGCTTCGAGAGTTCTCATCGTTCTTCCTGATGCTCTTGTTCATCAATGGTTTTTTGAACTTTATCGAAAGTTCTCTTTGAGCTTTCGTCTTGTTAATCAGGAGACAGCTCTTGAATCAGGTGAAAACCCATTTCTTGATAACGAGAAGGTCATTGTTTCGATGGGGCTTCTCAAAGGTTCTGAGATCGCAAGAGACTTGATGGAAAAAGCTAGCTTTGATATTTTAGTAGTGGATGAGGCTCATGGTCTAAAAGTGAGTGAAAACGAAAAGAGTTTTGAGTTTTCACTCATTGAACATTGGGCCCAAAAAGTAAGTCATCTAATTCTTCTTAGTGCGACACCCGAACAATTCGGAGAAAGGGCCCATTTTGAACGCCTAAAACTCATAGACCCAGAGAAATTTCATTCATACGATGAATATCAAAAAAATAAAAACAACTATCAAGAATGGGCCTCAATACTTAAAGAGGCGAAAGAGCAGGAAACTCATACATTTGGTGAGTGGCCAATTGAGCTGAGAAAGTCTTTCACCGAGATCCTTCAAACGCAGCTTCCCGAAGGAATGACCTTCTCTGAAGTGGCCAAGAAGATTGTTGATCTATATGGACCGGGTAGAGTCTATTACCGAAATATAAGAAAAACGATGGAAAGAGAATTCCTTTTTTTCCCTAAACGTCGCCTTTACTCTTATCCTATAAAAGCTAAAAAGCCTGAAGAAATTCAATGGGGAGAGAACGCAGAACAAGATCAAGATTCTTTTAATGCCAAACTAGACTGGATTAAAGATCTCCTAAGTTACGAACTAAAGGATGAAAAGGTACTCTTGATTTCTCGTTCAAAGAAAAAAATCTTAGAGCTTGAAAAGAAAATGATGCAACAACTCGTCAATGTCAAAGTTGCAAGCTTTCATAGTGATTTAGGGCTTACCGCAAGAGACCGTCAAGCCGCCTACTTTGCTGATCCGGAAGGAGCGCAACTATTGCTTTGCACAGAGGTTGGCAGTGAAGGGCGTAATTTTGAGTTTTGTCAAAATTTGATCTTGTTTGATCTTCCGCTACACCCGCTCTCTTTGGAGCAACGTATTGGGAGGCTCGATAGAATTGGACAAAAACGAGATATTCAAATTCATGTTCCCTATGTTGAAAAAACTTGGGAAGAAGTTCTCTTTCGTTGGTACAGAGATGGACTTGAAGTTTTTGAAAATTCCAGTGAAGCTGCTGGCCAAGTCTTTGATACTCAAAAACGTGAGTTAAAAGAGCTACTTGAAAATCCATCCTTTGACTCTTTAGACTCATGGACGCAAGAAGTCAGAAGTATAAGATGCAAGTTTGAAGAAGAACTTGAAATGGGTAGGGATATCCTTGTGGAGTTAAATTCTTACGACCCAATAGAGGCAAAAAAAGTTCTTAAGGAGATCAAATCAAATGATAGCGATGAAACTCTCAGTGATTATATGCACGAAGTTTTTGAAACTCTCGGAGTTGATGTCAAAGAACTTACAGGCAATATTTCTTTCATTGAGCCCGGTGATAATATGTTTGTCCCGGTCTTTCCTTATCTCGCAAGAAATGGGCAATCTGTGACCTTTTCTCGCACTCAAGCGCTTAGTCGAGAAGAATTAGACTTTTTGACTTGGGATCACCCTATGCCACTTGGATGCATGGAGCTTATACTTTCACAGAACTATGGAAGTACATCTTTTGTGACTCGAAAGAATTCAAAGTCTCAGGGACAGTTTTATTTCGAAACTCTTTATACTTTTGAGTGTCCCGCGCCTAAAGAGCTCGAGTTAGAAAAATTTGGTGTAGGTGAAATTTTCAGAATTTTGATTGATGACAAAGGTCATGATCTAGGGGACAAGTGGACAGAGGAGCTTGTGAACTCAAAAATCCAACCAGCTGATAGCGCGGCGCTTGAGAAAATGAAGAATTTTCCCCGAAACCTGATGGATCAACTTGTTCGAATGAGTGATAAGCAGGCCAATGATCGCTTTATGAAAATCAAAGCGAGAACAGAAGAGTGTATTAAATCCTTTTATTCTTCAGAGAGACAGCGTTTACTTGAGCTTAAAAAAGCTGGTGCACCTTTGTGTGATTCACAAATACAAGATATTGACCTTCTTGAGGGATCATCTCTGAAAGCTTTGAAGTCAGGGGGAATACGTCTAGACTCATTGAGGATTATTGGCTAGCGTTTTCTAAAACTTTTTATATCATTTTCGGTTAAACAGCCGGCTACATTCTTTCCATATTTCTTCAAAACTCCAGGGTAATCTCCCGAAAGTATTAAATCATTTAAGGCTTTTTGACAGACTTCTTTTGTGTACTTTATCGAAACCCCTTGGCAGTGATCTTGAAGATTCTTTGCTGCTTTGGGCATCCCTTTAAAAGACTTCTGAGAAAGTTCATTACATTTTTCGGAGTTATAAGTTTCTTTTTGACACGAAGAAATAAAGAGTAAGGGGATTATTGTAAAAAAAATAAACCTTGATAATGTATTTTTCTTGCTACTCATCAACCAATCCTTCATGTAATAGAACCTTCTTAAATAACTTTAAAGTACTTAATTGATAATTACCAACTTCATCGACCATTAACTCTTTCAGCGCCTGCTTGGGAGTTATTTTCGAGGCCATGATCTTCTTATCGTAGCAATTTACTAGGGAGAGACATTCCTCAGGTAAACTCAACTTGGATTTTTTATAAGGCCCAGTTCCAGCGAGGTTCTCTTCGTGATTCGTAATGAGATCAAGTATCTGCTTATTAATATAGGGTTTTTCAGATAAAACTTTTATAGTGACATCAATATGCTCTTTGTAGTTGAGTTTGTCTTTGGAGCTAAACTCTGCTTTTGGTGACTTAAAGAGCTTGGCGGCCTCTGAATCCATTTGAACTAAGCCTATGTCATGCATTAAAGCAGCTGTTGTAAGATTGAGGATTTCTTCCTCAGGGATCTTGAGCTCTTGTGCTAGCTTTACGCTGAGAAGACAGACGTTGAGAGAGTGCTTTACGATTTGATCGTGCTCATCTGACGATTCTGTGAACATCTTTTTTAATGCACTTGGATTCTCTTGAATAAGTTGAATAAGCCCTTGTGCTGCTTTTTGAGTGGTCTTATATGATTTTTCAGAGCTAGGATTCGCTTGCATTTGGTCAATGGCCGTCATACCGGCATCTTGTGCGACATCGACTTTCTCGTCAACGGAGGCATTGGGATCCTTTAATGTTTGTCCTAGCAGGTCATCTAAAAAAACTTGATACGCTTGTTCATCATCCGCAGTTATAAAAAACTTAGCGAATTTTTGTTTTTTTAACTTTTTATGCTTATCTTTTGGAAGCTGTAGACCATTTTTCAAGTAAAGTACGTATGTCTCTTTAAAAAATATATATAAATCAAAAGAGATGACTTTTTCAGGTTTGACAGTGTTTATTCGAATAGGGGTATATTCCATAAATAACTCAATTTGGGGAAAAGCTTATTTTATCTCTTGGCCTATCCTTAAAGCAAGGTGCAGAAAATGACACTAATTCATTTCTTTTTCGATTTTCAATCACCCTATTCTTATCTTTGCTGGAAGGATCTCCAAAATTTATGCAATAAGTGGGAAGAATCGGGTCACAAGCTTATCTATCACCCATTATCGATGGGAAGTTTGATTGCTTCCTATGAAACGCTAGGACCCGCCCAGATACCCCCTAAAAGAGACTTCTTATTCAGGCAGTGTTTAAGGAGAGCAAAAAAAATGGGGTTAGAGTTTAGGACCCCGGCCAGGCTGCCTTTCAATCCGGTAGAGGTCCTAAGGTTGGGGACAAGTTCTCTATCGGGAGCGCTTCAAGTGGAAATGATCGAAACGCTCTTTAACGCTGTATGGCGTGATGGTATAGATATGGAAAACGAATCTCAGCTTGCATGTTATTTAGATGATCACTTAAATGTTTCTCTTAACGATCTATCTGCACCACTGGCCCTCAAAGAGGCCAGAAAGGAGCTTAAAGAAAATCTCAAATTGGCCAAGCAGCTTAATGCTTTCGGAGTTCCAAGCTTTGTTGTGGAGGGAGAGCTTTTTTGGGGGCATGATGCACTCGCTGACTTTGATCGTTGGTTAGAAGGGGATGATGAGTTAGATCACGATGAATATGATCGATTCTTGAAACTTTTTTAGTTGGTCATTGTTAGATAAGAATTTACCTAGGCTTTAAATATTTCGGCACCGAGTTAAAATAGGGTTTTAAATCAAAACCAAGAAAGCCTAAGGTAACTCATGTCACAAGCTTATAGATCGTTGCTGCTTTTATCTCTTTTTTCACTTATTTCAACTTCAATCTATTCGATGGATGAAGTTCAGTACGAAAGCTCTTATATAAAATTTTCAAATCAAGTTTATACAAGTTCAATTATTTCAACTCCGGGGCCAGGTCCCGATCAGTCAAAGGTTTTGGTCGATGTGCTTTGGGATCGACTCGATGAGAAAAGTGGGATTGATCACTTAGAGCTTAAGGATCTACTATTTCAAGTTTCTCCCCAAAATTTGAAAGTAGAAGATCAATTTCGTCTTTATATCATGAAAAAACGTCTAGGCGTTGCACAGATATCCGACCAAAAGCTTTTAGATCAATTCTACAGAAAATTAATGAAGGGTGAATTAAGTCGTCGAGCAGTGACATTATATTATTATTACGGAAAAGAAATATTTAAAGATCTTAACCTTGAAATGCTTAGAAGTAATTATTCTGACGTGGTGAAGAGTATTGGTGCGACACACGAGAGTTTTCGGCCAAAGAGTAAGCGAGAGCTTCAGGACTTGGTCTTCAAAACACCGGTTTCTTCTGATTACAAAAACGGTACTTACATTGGAAAGCCCCAACTTTTTATGTTTTGTCGTCACAACAGGCGGTATCATTGCTTAATGATCATGAAAGACTCGGAGGGAGAGCTTGTTCGTAATCAAGATGGAGAAATTTGGCATCAACACAAACTGGGCCTTGCCAGAAAAAGCGTGCCGTATAATGAGAGAAATGGCTACACTCCGTCTGGTATCTATACAATTGACTCCGTTATGCCTTACGCCGATCAGCAGAAAACTTATGGTAAATTTAGACGTTTGATTATTAATTTCGTTAATGCTTCTGAGAACGAGCGCAACCTTAAGGATTTTCTTCCCTCGTCGGCACATGAGGCACATTGGTGGAAAGAGAGTGTCGTTGCTAGAGATGTTGGAAGAAACTTGCTAAGAATTCATGGGACAGGTCGGAAAAACTGGAATCCGTTCTCAAGACATTATCCCTTTGTTAAAACCTCGGGTTGTATTATGAGTAGAGAAGGAGAGTATGGAGATACTTACTTTATTGACCAAAGGACTCTTTTAGATAAGGTCATGCTTGCTAGTGAGCTTGAGCCTAGGTTCGAAAATGAGCGTGAGATTGAAGGGTTGCTTTATCTCATTGAAGTCAGTGATGAAAATGAGCACATCTATTTACCTGAAATTGAGTGGTACCTTGGGCTTAGATAATAAAAAAACTAAGTATTGAGGTAAAAATGACCGTCTTAAAAACTTGAGTTGAGACCTCGTGATGGCCTGTTATAATAAATACATGACCATAACAAAAAAGAAAAAAACTAATCTCACAAATTCAAATGACTATAAGTCATTTGATAAGATAAACGGGCGTCACCCCTTTAAAAGTGCTTGTCCTAAGTCATTTGTTGACTATCCTGCACGGCTTCGTCCCGGTGGAAAACTCGCATTCTTTAACTTTGGACTAGCTCGTGAGATGGGTATGATAGATAAAAATCATCCCGACGAGTTAAATCCTGCTCTTGAAAATAAGATATTAGAGACTTTTGGAATTTTAATCATCAATGAATATGATGAGATGAATAAAATTGAATTTCCAAAAGATCAAATTAAGCCTTATAAGTATATGGCAACTCGCTACCTGCAACTCCAACACCCTAACAAGAAAGGATTGACATCAGGAGATGGAAGAAGCGTATGGAATGGTTTTTATAAAAAAAGACCTAAAACTTGGGATCTTAGTAGTAGTGGTACAGGAGCAACAAAATTAAGTCCCGCAACAGCGATACAAAATAAGTTTTTTAAATCCGGCGACGAGACTATTTCCTATGGCTGCGGTTATTCTGAAATTGATGAAGGACTTTCAACCTTGTTTTTTAGTGAAGTCTTCCAACAGAATAAGATCGCTACAGAGCGTGTTCTTGCCGTCATAGAGTATTCAAAAGGTATCTCCATTAATGTTCGGGCCCATAATAACTTACTCCGTCCATCTCATATGTTTCGCCCTTTAAAGCAAGATGATCTCGAGTCTTTAGAGAATGTTGTCGAGTATTACATCCAAAGACAAAAAGAAAATGGAGACTGGAAGGGGGTACCTAAAACCAGAAAAGCACGCTTCGAGTATTTTTTAAAAAAACAAATAGAAGTCTTCGCTAAGCTCTCTGCTGACCTCGAAGATCATTATATCTTTTGTTGGCTTGACTGGGATGGAGATAATATCTTGATGGATGGTTCAATCATTGACTATGGCTCGGTTCGCCAGTTTGGTCTTTTTCATCACGAGTACCGCTATGACGACGTTCAGCGCTACTCAACGTCAATCTTGGAGCAAAAACAAAAAGCAAAGTATATCGTCCAGACTTTTGCTCAGATTGTAGACTTTCTTTCTCATAAAAAAAGAAGAAGCTTACACGACTTCTCATCGCATGAATGTTTAAACAAGTTTGATGAGATTTTTGAACAAAAAAAGAAAAAGAATCTTGTCTATAAAATGGGTTTTGAAAAAGAAGATCAGGAATTCCTTTTAAAGGAATGCCCCATACTGATTGAAGCGTTTCAGAAACCTTTCTCTTACTTTGAAATGGCCAAGTCTAAAAAGGGCCTGGAGCAAGTAGCGGATGGTATTAACTGTTCAGCAATTTATTGCGTTAGAGATATTTTACGCGAATTGCCTCAGCTTCTTTTGAGTCGTGGTGAGTTTTTAGAGAAGAGTGATTTTCTTGAAATTATCCAATCAGATTATATAACACAAGAAGATCAAGGGCCGAATAGTTACCGGGATGGGATGATCCGCTCTTTTCAACAAGCTTACCAAGATCTTGTGGAATCAGTATGCTGCCATACAAAAAAAGATCTTAATAAGGTATTACTTGAGATTTCGATGCGTTCATCTGTGATTAACAAATACGACCGGGTCACTGGTGATTCTATTACGACAATTGTTGATCAAGTCTTAAATGCTAGGCCGAAGCCAAAACCAGAGGAGATCTACAGATTGATGCAAGAATTTGTTCGTTATCAAAATCTTGACCCTGATGTACGTCCAGAAAAAGGTCCAATAGTAATAAAACAAAAAAATAAGAAGCTATTCCAAGGCTTTTTAAAGATTGTTCGAGAGTATAGAGAGGGATTGTGAAGTTAGTACTATATGGCGGAGGCGCCGGCGAAGACAATCATGAACTCGATGCTGCAGCGATAAAATTAGCGGGCAAGGCTTACCCTCAAATGACCTATATTCCCTCGGCATCTTTTGGTGGAGAGATCGACTTTAAAGACTTTGTGGGTAACTTCGCCTCATTTGAAATGACAAAGTTTATCTACTTTCCTGTCGATATGCCTTTTGACAAGACTCTTGCGGATGAGGCCTTTAAAAGTGACATCATTCATCTGGGGGGAGGGAATACATACTACTTCCTCTATTATTTAAGAAAACATAAGCTTATTTCAAGATTGAGAAACTTTGTTAAAGAGGGTGGTGTTTTAACGGGCTTAAGTGCGGGAGCTATTTTAATGACACCTGTTATTGAGACGGCCGGTTTCCCTTCTTTTGACTGTGATAAAAATGAAGAAAATATTACGAACCTAAGAGGTCTAAACTTAGTAAAGTTTGAGTTTTTTCCTCATTATAGAAGTTCTCATCGTTATGATAAAGAGCTTATAAGATATTCAAAAAGATGTAATGTTCCTTTGTTCGCCTGTTCAGACGGTGCAGGACTCGTTGTTGAAGGGGATTGCTTTAAGTCTATTGGTAAAACGGTTTTATTTTCTAAAGGTCAAAAAATACCTTTTTCTTTTTGATGGACGCTGTCTAATTTGATAAAGCTACTTCCTTAGTTAAGGGAGCTTTATGAATTTTAAAGAAATCTCACAGTCCACCGTCGCTCATTATGATGATAACGCTTTGAGTTTTAAAGAAGGAACTTGGGAGCATGATGTCTCTCAAAACCGAAGCGCCTTAATTGCGGCCCTGCAAGAATTTATTTCAGACAAAAAGCATTACGATATTTTAGACTTTGGTTGTGGACCAGGAAGAGACCTTGTGGCCTTTTCACAGCTAGGGCATAAGCCTATAGGACTAGATGGAAGCCCTCAGTTTTGTCAAATGGCAGAAGCGGCTTCGGGGCGAGAAGTTTGGTGCCAAGACTTTCTAGATCTAAAACTCCCGGATAGCTCGTTCGATGGAATCTTTGCCAATGCTTCACTTTTTCACATTCCTAGCGCTGAGCTCGAGAGAGTTTTAAAACAATTTTTCCAGAGCTTGAGGCCAAGAGGAGTTCTATTTTCATCTATTCCGCGAGGTCATGGTGAAGGCTTTAATGGTGCAAGATGGGCGCATTATATGGAAATCGAACAGCTTTCCGCATATATAAGAGCTGCAGGTTTTGAGCTTCTTTCTTATTACTATCGGCCAACAGGCAAGCCTAGAAATGAACAGCCATGGCTTGCCTCATTGTGTTTGCGCAACTGAGGGGCGAGTCCATATAAAAGTGAGAACGGCCAAGCCTATTAAAAGAACAGTGACTTTTATGCTCAAAATCGTATCTATAGAGGTAAGTGTATAGCTAAATAATGGGACGATGAGTAGCGTTGAGAGGATTTTAGCGCGAAGTTTGATGATTCCATGTCTTTCCCATTGAATAATGACTTCTCCTAGTACTGGCTTTTCCAAAAGCCATTTATGTAATCGAGGTGAACTTTTTGAAAAAAGATAGCCAGAGAGAATGGCAAAAGGTGTTGTCGGGAGAATGGGAAGAAATATCCCTAAAACTCCGAGTCCCAGGCTAATCCATGCCAGAGTCATTAATATAATTTTTAGTGTGCCATAAACCATTATGATTTTTTGCCTTTCTTATTTGCCCTTAAACTAATTCGATAAGGAGCGGGATGGGCCTCTTTTGTAAGTGTGGGATTATCAGGGTCTAAGAAATCCTCAAGTGATTGCGCCCCTGGTGGACACCAAGGAGTCCATCTCTGTTCTTTGGGAGTTGTTGGAACCATATGAAGAATTTCAATGTTTTCAAAACGACTTCTTTTAAGCCAGTTGTAGAGACAGTCTTTCGTAGGAAGAAACCAAACGTTAGGCATTTGAGCGTATCGGCCTTCAGGGAAGAGAGCATAGGATCCCTCTGTATTAATGGCAATTGTCTCTAAAACGAGTTCGCCGCCAGGCCGTAGAGACTCTCTCATCTCGATGAGTTGTTGAATGGGGTTGCGATGATGATATAAAATTCCCATAGAGAATATTACATCAAAAAACTGTTTAAAGTAGGGAAGGTGTTCAACACCAAAGAGTTCATACTCGAGTTTTTTTTCTTGAAGAAAGTGCTGAAGGAAATTGTACTGTGACCAAGTCCTAACAACGGGGTCAATCCCTAAAACGTATTCGGGATTCTGCTCAAGCATTCGAAACATAAAATAGCCATTGTGGCAGCCAATATCTAAAATCTTTTGTCCCTCAAGTTTGGGCAAATCGGGTTTAAGTCTTTCCCACTTGAAGTCGGAGCGCCACTCACCGTCGATTTCTGTACCAAAGAGCTTAAAAGGTCCTTTCTTCCAAGGGATTAATTCTTTGGCCAGTTTAATGACAGAATCTTTTTTTTCTGTCGTGAGGTCATCTTCTTTTCCTATTTCAACAGCACTTGAAGAGTAATTTTTTTGTGTGATGCTCGGAAGGTTTAACTCGTAGAGTTTCTCTAAGACTTGAGTCCACTTCATTTCGTGAGGACGACTTGACCAAAGCTCTCTTTCTTTCTTTAAAGCGAGAAGATGCTCCTGTTCAACTTGGCGATGAAAGCGTTGGTCTAAGTAATATGGGGACTTCATTTTATTCCTACATAACAAGTAAAATTGTACCACCTAAAAAGAACATCAACGTGTTCAAATCCAGCTTCTCGGAGCTGAGCTAGTTGTTGAGTCGGTGTTAATGGACGTAAGACTTCTTCTAAGGCCTCTCTTTTTTGTGAGATTTCTAGTTCAGAGTAGCCTCTCCTTCTTTTGAAATCATAATAGAGTTCTGTAGTGAGTTGGTGAAGTTTTTTATCTTCTAAATTGATTTTCTCGCTTAGGATAAAGGCAGAGCCAGGGCGTAAGGCTTGATAAATATTTTTAAGAATTTGTGGGCGAGATTCTGGGCGAATAAATTGAAGGGTATAATTCATAATGACTAGCCCTGCCTCTTCAAACTTCGTTTCTTCAAGGCCTTCACATCTAAGTTCACAATCTACAATCTTAAGTGAGTTGAGTTTTTTTTGGCAGACATCGATCATGGCCTGAGAGTTATCAACACCAACTATCAGGCCTCTTTCCTTTCTTTCTTTTTTTAGATGTTCTGCGACGAGACCCATTGTTGTGCCTGTTGAGCAGCCAAGGTCATAAATTTTACCACCTTGATAGACTCGATCAATCATATCCAAGAGGAGTGAGTGTATTTCATTATAAAAAGGAACACTCCGTGAAACCATATCATCAAAGACTTCGGCCACATCCCTGTTGAACTGAAACTTATCGATATTACTTAGTTTTGTGTCGAAATATTTATCTTCTTTCAATTCTTCCTCACTATCGATTTACGATTTAACTTACATAATCCTTTTTCGTCGGATTTAAAAGACATGGCCTTTGTTTGTTGGCCTTGATACGAACAAATTTACTTGACGAATGAGGACTAAATGACAGATCTCGAAGACTGTATGGAACACTTTAGCTGCTTTTTAGAGACATCTTCTCACTTAATACATGATGTAAGTGGCCAGGCACATGTAGCACAATTTTGCGTTGACGAGTTGAGTCATCTTCTTCCTAAAGTTGGACCCCACGAGAAATTTATTCAGCGTCTTCAAGAGAGCGTCTCTGAGCTAAGCGAATTGAGCGTACTGTACCGCCAATTTATCAAAGATCAGTCTCCTGAGAACATTTCGGCAGTCTTTATGCAAACTCACATGAGTTGCTTGAGAGAAATAAGTATTCATTATTTTAAAGACCGAGAAAGGTTAAGCTTTGAAATCGATCCTAAACTGATTGCTTTAGATTCTTACGTTTTTGGCCCCGAGTTAAAAAAGGCCCTTTACGCTACCTACACCTTATTTCTTGGTGTTCTCAAAAGGGACCAGGTTGATTTTTCTAGTTGCCGAATCGAGTTGCTAGCACAGAGCGAATCAAGCTGCTCTTTGCTTTTTGCCGATGATAAAGGCTTACTCAACGAAAAAAAAATCTTTGAGCTGTGCGAAGAAGATAGTCTTTTTGCTGGGAAAACACACAGGCTTTCGAATTGCCTTGAGAGTTTTAAAAAAGCATTGCAGGGAAAGCTTGAAGCTGTCAAAATGAGTTTTGAGAATAATGATGCGAATGGTCTGCTTTTAGATTTAAGAGTAGTCAAAAAAGTTTAAGGAAATCAAAGATGGGAATATTTCCGGTCGTCGATAAAGCCATTTGGGTCCTAGAGGATGACAAGGGGTGTCGGTTCGTCTATGAGCAGACGCTAGATCACCGCTACGAAACGCGTTACTTCGAACGTATTGATGAATTTTCGAAAGAGCTAAGAGCTTGCTACGAAAAAGGTCAGGAGTACCTCCCTAAGCTCATCGTTGCAGATCTAATGCTAAGCGACGGGAACTTTTTGACTTATCTCACGGATGGTGAAAAAGAGATTTTTGATATCCCATTTATCATTGTTTCATCTGTAGATGATATCGATGCTCTTCGCTTTTGCTTTAAAGAAGGAGCACTCGATTATTTAACGAAACCTTTTAAGAAAAATGAACTTTTAGTTAAAATTGAAAATGTTCTTTCAGGAAGTTTACGGCAACAACCACAGACCTCTGAAGGGGTTAATAAGTCTCTGAATTTGGATGGCGTTGAGGTTACAAGCTTGACGGCAAAACAAAAGCAGCTACTCAATTTATTTTTAGCGTCCGATGATCGCTCTGTTAGCCGCAATGATATACTTGAGAATGTCTGGCAAGATACGTCAGTTCATCCCAAGACAGTTGATGTCCATCTATATAACTTAAGACGGAAGGTTAATGAATACGGCTACATCATACGCTCTGACGGCGGAGGGCGTTGGTCCTTGTTGCCTGAAAGGCTGGACAGGTAGACTACAGTTTATTCTTCTGCATGACAAGCCTCGCTTTCTAAGCTATAATCTGCGCCTCAACAGATATTTAATATTTTTTTTAATATAGAGTCCACTTAAATGGAGAGAAGTTTCATGAGTAAAGTAAAAAAAACGATGAGCTTAAGAGGAAAGACTTATAACTATTACAGCTTGAAAGAGGCCAAGGCACTTGGCCTTGATAAAGTTGATCAGCTTCCCAAAAGTCTAAAGGTTTTATTGGAAAACCTTTTGCGTAACGAGAATGGTAAGAGCGTAGTCTGGGAAGACTCTCAAGCGTTAAACGATTGGGTCGAAAGTCGTTCATCTGATCGTGAGATTGCTTACCACCCGGCCAGGGTTGTGATGCAAGATTTTACGGGCGTTCCTGGGGTTGTTGACCTTGCGGCGATGAGAGAAGCAATGCAAGATTTGGGTGGTAGCCCTGATAAAATAAATCCTCTAAGTCCCGTTGATCTAGTAATTGACCACTCCGTGCAGGTTGAGTATTACGGACACAAAGATTCATTTGAAAAGAATGTTGAGGTCGAATACCAAAGAAACGCTGAGAGATATAAATTTCTCAAATGGGGGCAAAAATCTTTTAAAAACTTTCGAGTTGTACCTCCAGGAACAGGAATTATTCATCAAGTTAATCTTGAATACCTAGCAGATGTTGTTTGGACTTCTGAAAATGATAAAGGTGAGCTTGAGGCCTATCCTGACACACTCGTCGGAACTGATTCTCACACTACAATGATCAATGGACTGGCCGTTCTTGGATGGGGTGTTGGTGGTATTGAAGCGGAAGCGGCAATGCTTGGACAACCTGTCACAATGCTTATCCCTGAGGTGGTTGGCTTTAAAATGACCGGTCGACTTCAAGAGGGCGTTACAGCAACGGACCTCGTTTTGACTGTTGTTGAAAAACTTCGGGCCCACGGTGTCGTCGGAAAGTTCGTCGAGTTTTTTGGACCTGGTATGAGCGATCTTTCTTTAGCTGATAGAGCGACTCTTGCGAATATGGCGCCGGAATATGGCGCGACATGTGGCTTTTTTCCTATTGATAAAAATACCATCGACTACATGAAGTTTTCGGGAAGAGAAAGTGAACTATGCGAATTAGTTGAGATGTATGCAAAAGAGCAAGGCTTATGGGCAGAGAAAGATGATGCAGACCCAGCTTTTAGTAGTGTGCTTGAACTGAATCTCGATGAAGTCGAGCCATGTATTTCAGGCCCAAAGAGACCTCAGGATAGAATTTTACTCAAAGATGCCAAAGCAGCTTTTAAGAAAGCAGTCAAGGATACTTTTAACTATGAAGCTGATGCTTTAGATAAAGAGTATAAAGTTGAAGGAGAGAGTTATTCTTTAAAAAATGGTGCCATTGGTGTTGCTGCCATTACTTCTTGTACTAATACTTCAAATCCATCAGTTCTTGTTGCCGCAGGACTGTTGGCCAAGAAGGCCAGAGAGAAGGGATTACAAACCAAGCCATGGGTTAAAACATCCCTTGCGCCAGGCTCAAAAGTTGTGACTGATTACCTTGTCGAATCTGGTCTTCAGCAACATTTAGATGATCTTGGATTTAACCTCGTCGGTTATGGTTGTACGACTTGTATTGGTAATACAGGGCCTTTACTTCCTCCTATTTCTAAATGTATTAATGACAACAACCTTCTTGTGACTTCTATTCTCTCAGGTAACAGAAACTTCGAGGGGCGTATTTCTCCAGACGTAAAGGCCAATTACTTGGCATCGCCACCACTGGTTGTGGCCTACGCTTTGGCAGGTACAATGACTGTCGATTTAAATAATGAGCCGCTCGGGCAAGATAAGGACGGAAATGATGTTTTTATGAAAGACCTCTGGCCGTCTAATAAAGAAATTTCTGATGTCATCCTTGAGCATCTTTCAAGTGAAATGTTTAAAAAACGATATAGTAATGTCTTTGAGGGGGACCAGCGTTGGAAAGATATTAATACTCCCGAGGGAGTACTTTACCAATGGGATGATTCGTCTACCTATATTCGAAAGCCTACTTTTTTCGAAAATATAAATGAAGTACAAGATGAGAACTTTAAAGTTGAGAAGGCAAGTATTCTCGGTCTTTTTGGTGATTCTGTGACGACCGATCATATTTCACCTGCAGGGAATATTGCGAAAAACTCACCTGCCGGAGTTTATCTTTCTGCTCAAGGAGTGAAACCAATAGATTTTAATTCTTATGGTTCGAGACGTGGAAACCATGAAGTGATGATGCGTGGAACTTTTGCTAATATTCGAATTAAAAATGAAATGCTACCAGGTGTCGAAGGTGGTTTCACGAAGCATATCCCATCTCAAAAACAGATGGCCATTTACGATGCTGCGATGGAATACAAAAAAGAGAATACTCCTCTTGTTGTCTTTGGGGGCAAAGAATATGGAACAGGCTCCTCAAGAGATTGGGCGGCGAAAGGGACAACGCTCTTAGGTGTTCAAGCCGTGATCGTAGAGAGTTTTGAAAGGATCCACCGCTCGAATCTTATTGGTATGGGTGTTCTTCCGTTAACATTTCAAAATGGAGAAGGCTGGAAAGAATTTAAGATGACGGGGTCCGAACAAGTTGATCTTGAACTCGTTGGTAAGTTAGAGCCAAAAATGAAAATTAAAATGACTGTTCATTTTGAAGATGGAACATCTAAAGACACAGAACTTTTGAGTCGGCTGGATACTATTGATGAGTTGAATTATTTTAAAAGTGGGGGGATTCTCCACTATGTTCTTAGAAATTTAAACAAGTAACTATTCGTTAGTCATCTGCCCGTGCAAGGCCGTAAGTGTACGGGCAGATTCTTCTCTTAATTTTATCATCTGTTTTTTTTCATTTTCATTACAATCTTTTAAGTAACGAGACTCTGATATTATTCGCATTAAAGTACTTCCAAACGCGTCGTAGGCCAAGTGATGTCTAGATTGATCGATGTGCACTATACCTTCACCAAAACTAGATTCAACATTTTTCAAGAATAATGAGCAGTATGAGGCTTCTGAATTAAAAGCTATGGCGTTAGATATAATGAGTAGGGGAATAAAGAGAATGATTGCGAAGTATTTCATATCTTATGTATCTGCAAGATATGAGCCGGCCTCTAGATATTTATACTGAAGCCTAAAGAGGTTCTATACTCTTTGTCGCTTCCTTTGGGTTCTCCAGTGAAAACGACTGTTATACCTGCATTTAGCCTAAAATAACTTGCCAGCCTTAAACTCAATCCAGTTCCAGCATAGGGAGAGATTCGGATAGAAGGATCGACTGAAGTTTTGACACCGTCTTCAGTTTTTTCAATTTCTGATTTTCGAGCATGGCCACCGGCACGTAAATAAGCTCCTAACATACCTTCATGATTAAAGTTTGATCGAACGCCAAGCATAAGAGTCGTGGAAGTTTCGTCAATTTTTAAGTCTTGTTCTGGGAAATTCTCTGACTCCTCTGCTCGGGTAAGCTCTCCCTCAGCTGATAACAAAGGGACTCCGTATGTTGCTCTTATTCCGTAATAAAACCTATCTGTTGTACGAGCAGTAGGCTCAATTTTTTGCACACGTTCGTAACCTAAAATAGGTTGAAAAGTTAGGTTCCCTTTAGAAACACGGCCAAATCCTTGAGCGTGTGAGAGAGTGGGGAGTAAAATAACACTTAAAAGTAGAAGTTTAGTCTTAACCATAGTCAATATTCTGCCATAAATCATGATCTTTTGAGTTAAGAGGAAAATCTGACCGGATAAATATCAAGACTTTATTAAACCAAAGCTGCAGTGTGGTTTTGACGATAGGCCAAGGTATCATAGAATAATATAAGGATCTTTAAGTGCTTATCTTAAAGAAATGACAAGGAATTGACACCGGTCTGATATTTCTCCCTTTTTGGCCTTACAAATGAGGTCTATTATAGAGAGTCAGTTCCAAATGAGGAGACAGGATGAAAAAGACGACATTTGCTCTATGTTTATTGGCCCCACTAATGATTGCTTTTCAATGTTATTCGAGTGATTCAGTATCTCAGTCCCGATTAGGGCAGAATGCCGACAGAGATAAGTTAATTGGAAATATCATAAAAAATGCATTGGAAACTTATCATTTCAGAAATGCCAAAGTTGATGCTGAGCTTTCTAACAACGCTTTTGACCTTTACCTCGAGAAAGTCGACTACAGTAAACAATTACTTTTAAAAGATGAAGTTGAGAAGCTCGAAGAATACCGCAATAAAATGCATAAGCAAATGGTCAGTGGTGATCACGAGCTTGTGAGTGAAACTAAAAAAATTATTAAGAAAAGATTGAAAAAGATTAAAGAAATCAAAAAGGAAGTTTTTAAAGAAAAATTTGATTTTACAATTGATGAAGTTGTTGAGAATGATCCAGAAAAAAGAGATTTTCCAAAGAATGAAAAAGAGTTGGCCGAGATATGGAGAAAGTCTCTTAAACAAGCAACTTTAACACGTTTTATTTCTCTTAAAGAGACAGAGAAAGACCGACTTGAAAAACTTAAGGGAAATAAAGAAAAAGACAAAAACAAAAAAGTTGAAAAAACTAAAGAAGCTAAACAAGATAAGAAACTGGCTAAAGAGTCTGATGCCAAATCAGAGAAACCGGCAACAGAAGCCGAGCTTATTACTAAGGCCCATGAGGCCATTGACAAGCAATACGATAAATTTCTTACTCGCTTAGAAGAGGATGCAGAGACTGAATATCAAGTAACATTTTTTAACTCGGTAGCGGGAATTTTTGATCCTCATACAAGTTATCTTCCGCCACGTGAAAAAGAAGATTTTGACATCGATATCTCTGGTAGCCTAGAGGGAATCGGCGCCGTTCTTCAAGAGGATGGCGAATATATTAAAGTCGTAAACGTTGTAACCGGTGGTGCAGCTTGGCGCCAAGAAGGCTTAGAAGTTGATGACGTTATCTTGGCCGTCGGGCAAGGGGAAGAGGATCCTGTTGATTTGGTTGGTATGCGTGTTGATGATGCTGTTCGCTACATCCGCGGAGAGAAAGGCTCAGAAGTTCGTCTAACCGTTCGGAAAGCTGATGGTACTCGTAAGGTGATACCAATCGTTAGAGATGTTGTTCAGGTAGGAGCGACTTATGCAAAATCTTCAGTCATTAAACATAAGCAACTTCCTTGGAGTCTCGGTTATATTAAAGTTCCAAAGTTTTATAGAGACTTTGGTAAAAGTGATAAAAATGTAACTCTGGATGTAAAGACAGAGCTTCTACGCTTAAAAAACCAAGATGTCGATGCTGTGGTACTAGATCTTAGAAGCAATGGTGGTGGAGCTCTAGAAGATGCAAAACAAATGTCGGGTCTGTTTTTAAAAGGTGGACCCGTTGTCCAAATTAAAGATCATAGAGGAAATATTGATATATTGAGAGATGATGTATCAAAAGTAGTTTATGACGGACCACTTATCGTTATGGTTAATCGGTTCAGTGCATCTGCTTCGGAGATTTTAGCAGGTGCCCTCCAAGACTATGGTCGAGCAGTTATTGTCGGTGGTAGTGAAACTCACGGTAAAGGAACTGTACAGGCCGTCTTGAATTTAAATCAAGGACCTCTTGTCAGCCTTTTTGGTGAAACAATGGGCGCACTAAAAGTTACAATCCAGAAGTTTTATAGAATTAATGGGGAATCGACTCAATTTAAAGGAATTTCTCCTGATATTGAACTTCCCGATCCTTTTGGCTTTTCTGAAAATAGAGAGAAAGATTTAGACTACGCTTTAAAGTGGGATACGGTAACACCACTAGATTATAAAAAGTGGAACGAATTTTCTTATAATCTTCCTCTTTTAAAAGATAGAAGTGAGCAAAGAGTCAAGAAAGATGAACGCTTCAAAAAGGTGAGAGACTACGTAACTTTTTTAAAAGAGAGAAGAAAGAAAACTCGCTCAACACTTAATCTTGATAAAATGTTAGCCGAGGAAAAACAAACTGAAGAGAAAACTAAAAAACTAAAGCTCGAGGGTGATGTTAATGAAAATATTGAAGTCTCCTTATACAAGGATTCTCTTAAGGCCCACGAGAAAATTTCTAAAGAAGATGAGTCTCAATGGATGGGAGATTTTCCTAAAAGAAAAGAGGAGTGGGTGACTCAGCTACGGGAAGATCCAGCAATTGAGGAAACAATTTTCATATTAGACGATATTTTAAATACTCAAGCAGGTAAGAAGCTTACAATGGTTAAAAAGCAAAGTGATAGATAATTCAGAGATTGAGACAGTTATGGATGCACTTGAGAGCTGTGAGGATGAAGTCCTTGCAGCTCAGCTTCTGAAGGAATTTAATGACCGCTCCAAAGAATGGGGGCGATTAATGCTTAATTTCGATGATGAGCTTGATCACGCGACATGGAAAGATGAGTGTGATAGGGCAAGAGGAAATCTCGATCAGACAATTGAAAAGATTTTATGTTTAAAAACTAATTAAAGGAAATTTTCGTGCCTTCTGATGATTCATGGAACTTTAAAATTGAGAAACCAAAGCAGAAAACTACGAAGTCTAGTGAAAAAAAAACTGCTGCCACTAAAGAAAAAATAAAGAGGCGTCAGGAAGCATCCCTTTATGAGAAAGTCGGGCCTAAGGTCAGTATCCCTACACCTAAACATAGTAAAAGAAAAAGTCGATCAGAGTTGGCCAAAGAGTATCTACGTGAAGAAGATATTAAACAAGAAGATCATCCTGATGATATATATGGTTCTCCCATTAGAAGGGCTTTTGCGGCCAGTATTGATTTAGTTTTGATTGCCTTTGCTCTTATATTAATATTGACATACAAATCAGATCTTTGGATCGAATTAGAGCTTCAATTTTTTGGACTCAATGATGTCGGGCAAGGGCCTTTACTTACATACTTTGGAAGTCTTGGGTTTTGTTTATATTTGATAATTGCAGTATTGCCATCAATTGTTTTTGGTCGCTCTCTAGGCAAGGCATTATCTGGCGTTAAAATATATGACGAAGAACAACGACCTCTAGGCTTTGTAAAAACCTTAGTTAGAGAGGTTTTGTTTAGACCTCTCTCTGTATTGAGTGTTGTGGGGGTATTGGCTTGTTGTTTCAGTAAAAAGAGAAAAATGCTTCACGATTACCTAATAGGATCCAACGTACGTCGTTACTAAATTATTCAATAAGTAATTTCTGCATGAAATCAGATTGAGATGCCACACTTTCAAGCGCTACTTCTTTTGTGATAACTCCGTTGTTATATAACTCTAAAATATGCTGATCAAAGCTCTGGCTTTGTTTTGTTATTTTCCCTTGTGCGAGGATTGTACCCAAACGAGAAAGGGGCTCTTGTCCCAAAATGCATTCTCTTACACCTGGACCCGTCACCATAATTTCCTGAGCGACGACGATATCACCGCTCACGCCAGGGATCATACGTTGAGATATTGTAGAGTAGAGGTGCTCGGCAAGTCTTTTTTGAACGTAGGGTTGTTCATCTTCTGGAAACATAGAGATAATTCGCCCAACAGTTGAAACACAGTCTCTTGTGTGCACGGTAGATAAGACAAGGTGACCGGTCTCCGCAGCTTGTAGAGCAATAGAGATTGTCTCAGCATCTCTCATTTCACCGATGAGGATAATATCGGGGTCCTGTCTAAGGGCCGATCTGAGGGCGGTTGAAAAGTTCTCAGTATCTATCCCTATCTCTCTTTGAGTGATCCTAGATTTTATTTGTGGGTGTAAATACTCGAGTGGATCTTCAATTGTTACAATATGGGCACTGCGCTTATGATTAATGCGATTTATCATCGCTGCAAGAGTTGTCGATTTGCCTGAACCCGTGGCCCCAGTAATAAGAATTAAACCCCGGGTTTGTTCACAAATTTTTTTAATTGAAGGACTTATCCCTAATTCATCGATTGTAGGTATCTGATTTTTGATGAGCCTGAGAATAATTCCTATCTTCTGACCGTAGCGAAAGAAGTTGTACCTCGCCCTGCAAAGACCTTCAAACTGGTGTCCACCATCGAGCTCTGAGATATCATTGATTTTATCTTGGTGTTTAGTGCCTTTAACCAGTATCTCTGTGATATCTCGGACATCCTCAATACTAAAGGTGCGGGTTTGGACAGGAACTAAAGTTCCTTTGATTCTGAGACACGGAGTTTCGTCTGTCCTAATGTGAATATCGCTTGCACCATGCTCCATAGCGACCTTAATCAATGCTTTAAGGTTTTTTTCGCTAAATGCCATTTCTCTCGTCCTTTATTGTCTTTAATTAACTATATCATACGTTAAAATAAGTTCACTCGCCAGTTTGTAACCATTTTCTAACATATTTCGAGTTGGGACAGTGTCTTATAGAGGGTACACTTAGGTATGCAAAGACCTGTAAAAATTCTTGTTATTCGCTTCTCTAGCTTCGGCGATATTGTACAGACCATGTCTGTTCTTGGCCCATTGAGACAGCGATTCTCCCAGGCGGAAGTTCATTGGCTTTGCAGAAGTGACATGCAAAGCTTTTTGCGCTCAAGCGAATATAAAATACATGTTTGGCCTTTTGAACGTAAGTCTGGATTACTAGGGCTCGTTAAGTTGGCGCTAAAACTTAGAAAGCAAAAAATTACGCATGTTTATGATGCGCATTCAAATTTTAGAAGTAGAGTCGTGAGTTTTATCTTGCGAATGGGTCGTCATGTTGAATTTTCTCGACGTTCTAAAGACCGATGGAAAAGATTTTTACTTTTTTGGTTTCGATTTAATAAGTTCCCAAAGCCTTTTAGAGGTATGCTCTCTTATCAAAAGCCGCTGACTAAATGGGGTGTTGATCCTCTGGAATACAGCTTTCATGAATGGTCTTTTCCAGATCACGTTAAAGATAAGCTCGAAAAGCTAGGCTTAACTAATAAAATTGCTCTGGCTCCCTCAGCAGCGTGGGAGATGAAGCGCTGGCCTCTAGAGCACTGGAAAGAGCTTATCTTGGCCTTAGACTCTCAAGAGTTTGTAATATTAGGTGGTCCAGGAGACCATTTTTGTAAAAAACTGGAAGAAATTGCTCCTGATAGAGTTAAAAATCTGGCAGGTCAGCTAAGTCTTCTTGAAAGTTGTTACGTTGTAGATCAAGTGGCCCTTACGGTTTCGGCAGATACTGGTCTTTTACATGTTGCTGACTTACTCGGACGCAAGGGCGTCGCTCTCATAGGCCCTACTGCATTTGGTTATACAAGTTCAAAGCTTATAAAAATATTGGAAGTCTCGCTACCATGTCGTCCATGTACAAAAGATGGAAGCGGCAGATGTGTACAGGACGTTTATAAAAAGTGTCTTGTTGATATTAAACCAATGCTTGTTAAGTCTGAAGTTATGAAACTTCTCTCTTCTTAACCGTATCCTTTCTGAGCTTCCAGAGTAGTTGGCTTATATAAGCTCTTCTTCTTTCCCTTGTTGTGATCATTAAAAGCTTTGTAATTTTTAGATTTTCAGGGTCGCTATAAAGAAGTATAAGCATTTCCTGAATAAAATTTGTGCTTAACGTGATGTAGTTGTCGGTTCCGACTCCAAGCTTAACACCTTTTTTCTCCCACCATGAAAACGGGTGGTCGCGATAGTATGGAAAGCAGCCCGTAAGCTTCAGATTAGATGAAGGTAAAGCGATTAAGGAGACTTGTTTGTTGATCATACGGTTGAGGACGTCATGTTGATAATGCTCAATTTCTCTGGCCGTATGGAATTTGGTTTTAATAAAAAGTGTCACCTCTTCATCGTTAAGCTTCTGGCCCGTTATGAGTTTGTCTTTTATCTTTTCGTCATGCCAATTCATATCCTCAATTTCAAAAAACTCATTACTTCCAGGTATGATTTTTTCGTTACGTTCATTAGCATCTAGAATGTTTTGAAAGAGGCGGTGAAAGTAAAAGTTGGGGTTGATTCCTAGGCTTAGGCCATGTTCTAGGGTATCGATATGCCAGATGTTCATAGCGTTATCTACAGACTGGACACCTTTACGTAGGTTCTTCCATGTTTCTCCATGGTGGCTTCGAATACTAAATCCTTGGTATTGAAGTTTTCTTAGGCCTTCTCGGAGCTGCTCAAAGTGTTTTTTTCGATAGAGTTCCCTTTCGTCGCCGACCGTATCCACCTCTTTGAGATGTGGCTTGAGCTCAGGGTGTTTTTCCAAGATTTTTAAAATACTGTCTACTTGATCTTCAAAATGTGATTTTTTAGAGTCGTATTTGTTCTTGTCATAGAAATCCAGCTCTTTTCTAAAACTAGGAGAAAGGATGAAATCAAAAGCCTGATACTCCTTTTGGAATTTTTTGAATCCTTGATATAGACCCATAACGACGTCCTCTTCTTTAAGTTCGTTCGCACCAGGTATCTGTTCTGAGTCCATCGATGAACTCCTCGAAAGAGTGAATTTTAAGCGAATTTTCCCCACATTATATTTTGAATAGAGCTCCTTTGCCATATGGTAAGCAGCATCCTCGTGGGCCTTTTTATCTGTGAGTACAAGCTTGGCCAGATATAATATCTTCAAGTACGTCTTAAATTGCTCTCCTTCTTTAAGTCTGATGAGTTTGTCAACGTCCTCCACACTGTTAAAAGGTAGAGCATCTTCACCGTAAACATCAACGATCTTTTTTTTGTAAACCTTTCCATGTTTACCTGCTAACAATTTTTTTATCCGTGGATAAATAAATTCAGCAGCAAGAGAGCCTGTAAGATGAATATGTTCTTCATGATAATGTAGAGGGAATTCTTTGAAAAACTGAAAAAGGGAATGACTGACAGGATGATTTAATATTGTATCAATGTCTACGTCATCCGTTTGAAGACCATGAATCAGAGAAGCGAATTCATGAATAAGCTTACTTGCTAGCGGCTTCTTTTTCATGAATCGGCTATGGCCTAAAAGTTCTAGCGTATCATAAAGAGAGATTCCATTTGTCTCACTGATAATTTGAGTAAGGTGATCTTTAATTTCCATGATCATTTCTTGACTCTTTTTGGCCATGTCGTTACTTCCTTGATTCTTTAATATTTTAATAACTTATCGGAATAAATACGTAGAGATCGACTAGAAGGAGTTAACTCGAAAAATCTGCCTGGCAGTCTAAAATATGTGACTTAAGGTCCTGAG